>SAMEA3663271__coassemble_50_pt1 | contig 107768 bp, 92 predicted proteins | sample SAMEA3663271__metabat2_low_PE_004 | metagenome-assembled genome bin SAMEA3663271 (sample SAMEA3663271) | pig gut metagenome | biome: pig gut; feature: pig-associated habitat; material: faeces | place: China | collected 2013
TCGATGTTTGGGTCGATTTTTTCGAGTATTTGAGCATTAAGCAATTCTCTGTGTTTCAAGTGTTTGCAAAATAAGTCGTATTTTGGGTAAAATAAGACTGCATCTTTTTGAAAAAAGACGAAGACTTAAGCTCACTAATCCTTCGTCTTTTGTGTGCTAATCCTTCGTCTTTTTGCAAAAAGACTTCATGTTAGTGAGCAAAAACCCTTATGTTTTTCTGTCAAGATAAAACCTCCGTTCAAAAAGCCTTATTTTGCTCTCAAAACAGGTGAGAAATCCTCTCGAAATCTTCGCTTAAAATCCTTGATTTTTATCATCGAAAAATATGGAAAGAAGTTGTTATTGTTCAAAAATCCACAATCATATCATTTGCGAACAATCGTTGGCAAAGCATAAGTACCACCCGAGATATTGGTGTCTTATAATCGGTTGGTGCTATTGAGTGATTTCTATTTGTGTAAGCTTAGACTTTTGCCTTTAGTATGTAATCTCATATCTATCATATCTCTGTCGTGGGGTTGTGAAAGGGTTGGTTCTATCAGGCGGTTGGTTCGTTTAGTTCTAACCATCGCAATTCTTTTTGGTCGATTTGTTCCAAGATTTGTTGGTATAGCAGTGATTTCTCGGTGAGTTGTTCCGTGGTCAGTTCGCCGGAGTTCATCTGTTGTTCCAAGGCGGCTTTTTGTTGTTCCAAATCGGGCAGGCACTTCTCTATTTCTTCCAACTCTCTTTGTTCTTTGTAGCTCAGCTTGCGTTTGGAGTGTTCTCGTTGCGGCTTTTTGTTTTCGGCGAAAGTCTTTTCGGTGGAGCGTTTGGCTTGGCTTTCGGCTTTTTGTTTGGATTTTTTGTCTTCCAAATAGCTTGTATAAGAGAAAGGATACTCTTTTATTTTGCCGTTTTGCTCAAACACAAAAAGCTGAGAGCAAATCCGATCGAGGAAATGTCGGTCGTGTGAGACCACAAGCAGACAGCCGTCATAGTCTTCAAGGAAGTTCTCCAACTTCATCTGTGTATAAATATCTAAGTCGTTGGTCGGTTCGTCCAAGATGAGGAAATTGGGGTTGGCGATAAGGATTTCCAAAAGAAAAAGCAGGCGTCGCTCTCCTCCCGAAAGGAGCGAGTATTCGGTAAACTGCTTTTGTGGAGGAATACCGAAATAAGTGAGATATTGCGAGGCACTCAAGTGTGTTCCGTCCGCAAGGGTAATGCTGTCGGTAGAGCGTCTGATTATGTCGATGACCCTTGTGTCGGGCTTTTCTGTCGGTGTGTTTTGGGTAAAGTAGCCTATGGTGATGGTTTGTCCTATGGTTACCTTGCCTCTGTCGGCTTTGGCTTTGCCGGTTATCACTTCCAAAAAAGTGGTCTTGCCACATCCGTTGCTGCCTACAATGCCTATTTTGTCGCCTCGCTTATATGTGTGCGAAAAGTCGTCAATTATCACTCTATCGTCATAAGTCTTGGTGATATTGTTTATTTCCAATATCTTGCTTCCTATCCTTCGACTTTTGACACTGAATGTTTTGCTTTCTTGTTCGACTTTTTGTTGCAGTTGTTGTTCGAGTTGTTCAAAGGCTTCGATGCGTGAGCGAGATTTGGTACCACGAGCCTGCGGCATTCTCCTTATCCATTCGAGTTCTTTCTTGTATAGGTTTCTTGCCTTTGCCTGCCATGCTGCCTGCTGTTGCTGTCGTTCGGCTTTCTTTTCAAGATAGTAGGCAAAGTTGCCGTGATATTTGTTGATTGTGCAGTTGTCAAGTTCATAGATGTCGGTACTGATTGCATCAATGAAGTATCTGTCGTGCGAAACGACCAAGAGGCTTTGATTTGCCTTGCTCAAATAGTTTTCCAACCACTCTATCATCTGAATGTCAAGGTGGTTTGTCGGTTCGTCAAGCAACAACACTTCGCTATTGCTGAGCAATACCATGCAGAGGGCGACCTTTTTTCGCTCTCCTCCCGAGAGTGTGGCAACGCTTTGTTCCAAATCGTCAATTTGGAGTTTGCCGAGGATTTCTTTGACCTCGCTTTCGTAGTTCCAAGCTGATATGGAGTCCATTTCGGATATAGCGTTGGTGAGTTCTTGTTGCACTTTGGGCGAAGGGTCTCTCTGAACGGCTCTGACTGCCTGTTCATACCGCTTGACGGTCTTCATAAGTGGGCTGTCGCTCTCAAAGATCACGTCCATTATGCTTGCCTGCACTCCCTGCAAGGGTTGCTGTTCGAGATATGCTACGCTGATATTTTTGCGAAAGCTCAACTTTCCGTCATCGTAGGGTTCTTTTCCCGCAAGTATTTTGAGCAATGTGCTTTTGCCGCTGCCATTTGCCGCAACAAGGGCTGTCTTTTGTCCTTTATTGATACCGAAGCCTATGTTTTCAAACAATGGTTTCTCGCCATAGCTCTTCGAGAGGTTTTCGACGGTTATGTAGTTCTCTGCCATTATCGACGTTTTATGCTGTACTGAGCGGGAATGGTGAAGGGGTATTGCTGAGGAGTGTCAAACTTGATGTCGGTTTGGGTGAGTTTGAGCTTGTATTTGTGTTTTGAAATGGTGGCTTCAAGCTCATAGACGGGCATACTGCCGCTCTGCACTTTCTTTTTGACCGACACTTCTGCTGCAAGAGGCTTGGTAAGTCCGAACTGCATTTGTGCATCGACCGTATCGGTGAGAAATTTCTCTATTGTCTTGTTGTCAAAGTTCTTTCCGGCTTCCGTCAGTGTGCTTTTGGCAATGATGTAAGCCTCCGAATTGATTTTATCCAAGGCATATATGCTGTCGCAAGTAAGTTTGCCTCTTGCCACCTCGCCAAGCAGTGCCGACACGCTGCACCATATAATACTATCGTGGCTTGCCCTGACTTGCAACTTGAAGGGTATGGAATTGAAGCTACCCTTATATTGTGCTGCAAAGGTGGTATAGCCCACGCTCTCCTGCTCGGAGGGTTTCAAAGCAGCATCTTGTTTTGGTGAAACGACATTTTGCTTTCGTGAAACGCCGCATGAGCAAAAAAGAGCAATGGTGGCAAGGAGTGTTATCAGTGTTCTTGTTCTCATCTTTCTGTTTTTTGTTTGATTGCTTGGTAGTGTTGCAATACGGTGTCGCTCCATTGGTCTTGCGGAATGTCTGTTGTTTCAAACACTTTGAGAGCCTCGGCATATTTGCCTGCAACATACAACACCCATGCGTATGTGTCAGCGTATGTGATGTTATCTTTGTTTGACGCATATACCTTTTGTGCCATTTTTTCTGCCTTGTCCAAGTCTCGTTCCGCAAGGCTGAGATAGTAGGCATAGTTGTTGAGGGCGGGAATGTTGTCGGGATTGAGGTTCAACACCTTGTCGTAGGTTGCAAATGCCTCCTCCCTCCTGCCTACTGCATGATAGCTGTCGGCAAGGTTGAGATAAAAATCTTCTCTCAGTGCTTTGTCGCTTCCGCTTCGCTTCAAGCCGCTTGTGAAAGTCTCTATCGCTCCCTCATAGTCTTCCTTTGCCATAAGGTTTACTCCTTTGAAAAGATAGGGAATAGGCTGAGAAGGAAATTGTTCTATGGCTTGGTTTGCCGATGCAATGATACTGTCGGGTGATGCAAAGGTGCTTTGGGCAAAAAGCAGGTTTTGGTAAGTCGGATAGTCGTTGTTGCCCAATGCGATACTCCTTTGGGCTGCATCTGCCGCTCGTTCAAATAGCAAAAGCCTCATATAACCTATGCAGAGATACTGCCACATCTCGGCTTGCTGAGAATGCAGCTGCTTCATTGCCTCAAGGTGTGAAATATATTTTGAAAAGGTTTCCGGATCTCCATCGACCTTGTCGCCATATACGCTCAACATCACCATGTTTTTGGTATTGAAATCCATAGATTGGTTTTTGCACATCTTGTCTATGTATTCTTCGGTTTGTTGAGGACGATTGGTTTTGTTGTAATAGTCTATCAGTGCAACAATGTTATTTTCGTCGTCAGGCGATACCTCTTCTATCTTTTTATAGTAGGCAAACGCCTTGTCATAGTCGGAGCTTGTCATTGCAGTCTGTGCCAAAATAGACAGATAATCTGTATTCTGAGGATATAATTTCGAGAGCTTTTCAATCTCTTTGATTGCTTTGTCGTTTTGTCCGCCCATAGAGTATATCCTATACTTTATCATACCGGTAGCTTCGCTTGTTCCGTGTTGTTTTTCAAGTCTTTCGATTGCTCCCACTGCTTTTTTGTACTCTCCTGCCGCAATATAAGCCTCCAAAAGCAACTCGTAATACTCATCTATCTGCGGATATTGCTTCACCAAAATCTCATATTGCTCTGCTGCAAGCAAGGGCTGTCTCATAAAGAGGTAAATCTCTGATAGTTGAAGCCTGTACCAATGGTTCTTCGGGCTGAGTTTTACCGCCTTTTCATTGTATTGTATTGCCCTTTCTACGTCATAATTCTCAAAACTCAAAGCTGCAAGCCGATAATATGCCAATGAGTTGTCGGGTTGCAACGAAAGTATGTCTTGATATATCTTTTCGGCTTGCTCGTTGTTGCCAATCTCTTGTTGAGTTGCCGCATCAATAATCATTTCCGCAACTTTGAGACTTTCCGCAGTCTTCCCCTCCGGTTGTCTCAAAGTCTCGGAACATGAAAATAGTAAAATGCTTGTTGCCACAAGGGCAAGCAAACGACTGATTTGTGTTGTCATTATAATTCTGTTTCACTATAATCTCCCAAAGAAAGATGTTGCGGTTTTGAAACGAGCTTGACATTGTTTCCTATCATCGATTGAGAAAGCACACTATTTGCTATTGTGGTTTGCTTTCCCACAATGGAGTTGGAAATCACGCTGTTGCTCACCTTGGTCTCTCTTGATATGCTTACATACGGTCCTACAACCGAATTGTTCAGCTCCACACCCTCGGCAATACATACAGGAGGAATGATTGTAGAGTTGTTGCAAATGACATTGTCAGAAACAAGTTGTTCTTTGTCGGCTTTGAGAGCAAGCACTCTCTGATTGGTTTGTATTGTTGCAAGCGGATTGCCACAGTCAAGCCACTCTCTGACATCGTTGGTTTTGAATTTCAACCCTTTGTCGAGCATATTCTGCAAGGCGTCAGTCAGCTGGTATTCACCACCCTTGGTTACGTTGTTGTCAATCAAGTACTGCAATTCACCAAGCAGGTTTTCGCCCGATTTGAAGTAGTAAATACCTATGATGGCCTCATTGCTGACATATTCTTTTGGTTTTTCGACAAAGCCTGCAATCGTTCCGTCAGAGTTCTTTCTCACAACACCAAACGCACTCGGGTCTTCGACCTTGTGAGTCCAAATTATGCCGTCCTCCTCTGTGTTCATCGAAAAACCGGCATCAAACAAAGTGTCGGCAAAAGCAACGGTTACCTTGCCAACAAGGCTCTGCCTTGCACACCATATTGCGTGTGCCGTGCCAAGAGGCTGCTCTTGGTGGTATATCCTGCCCTTTGCTCCGAGAGCCTCTGCAATCGAAATCAACTCTTGCTCTACCTGCTCTCCAAAATCGCCAATGATAAAACCTATCTCCTCTGTCTTTTCTCCCACAACAGAAATAATATCTTCGCACAATCGCTGTACAATCGGCTTTCCTGCCACTTCGATAAGCGGCTTGGGGGTTGTCAATGTGTGCGGACGCAATCTCTTGCCCATGCCCGCCATCGGAATGATTATATTCATACGTTTATCGTTTTTTTGATGTGGCAAAGTTATTATAAAATGTCGAAACCAAGGCACTTTTTGCTCTTCTATTGCGACAAATTCAGCATTTTTCTGCAATATTTTATACAATCTGTCTTACAAACCAAATGTTCCTCAAAATAAATCGGCGTTTGGATTTTTGTACTTCCAAAAGCTACTTTTATATAAGATTGTCAGTAACTTACAAGGCTTAACAATTATTTAACAAACGCTTAACACAGACTTAACAGCTTTGCGAAATTTGCGATATACTTTTGCACCGTAAAAAAATCAAAAACAAAGAAACAATGAAAAAAATCATTTACACTATTGCAGCATTGACGCTTATGAGTGGCGTGGCTGTGGCTCAAGACGAAGTAAAAAAAGATTCTCTTTCACTGCTTACCGAAAGAGTTGAAAAGAATGAGGGTGCAGTAAGCAAGTTCTCAAAGTTGAAGTTCTCCGCTTACGTTCAGGCTCAAGCCGAATTTGCACAAGAAGATGGTACAACAAAGACAGGAAAACTTACCTCGATTAACAAAGACACCGAAAGCGACATGTTTACTCGTTATGGTATAAGAAGAGGAAGATTGAAATTTGAATACGCAGGCAAGAATGCCAAGAGCGTGTTCCAATTAGACTTGACCGAAAAGGGTTTGGGCTTGAAAGATGCTTATTTTCAAATTAACGAACCTTTCTTGAAGGTGTTTGGTTTGAAGTTGGGAGTGTTTGACAGACCATTTGGTGATGAGATTTCCTATTCTTCTTCACTAAGAGAAAGCCCTGAGAGAACTTGGTTGTATCAAAACCTCTTCCCGGACGAAAGAGACTTGGGTGCAATGCTTACGATTGCTGCACCAAAACAATCGGCTCTCGAAGGTTTGACATTAGATGCAGGTCTTTTCTCCGGTAATGGTATAAGACAAGACGACAATAGTAAACTTGACTTTATCGGACACTTGAAGTATAACAGAGCAACGTCCAATGTGGAATGGGGATTGGGTACTTCACTCTACTATGGCAGCGTAAACAATGCCGATACTCTCTTGTTTGAAGTAAAAGACAACCGGTGGGTGCCATCACCTGTCGAAGCAAACTCTACAAATGCGAGACTATACTACGGAATTGATGCACAAGTGTCGATAAGCACCTCTTGGGGTCTTAGCAACATAAGAGCTGAATACTTGATGGGACAACAACCTTCTACCAAGTCATCTTTCACCTCAACAAAAGCAAACAGCTATGATGCTTCTGCTGCTTTCAGCTATATGAGAAACTTTATGGGCTGGCACGTTTACTTTGTTCAAGACATATATCGCTTGCCTATGTCAGTGGTTGTAAAATACTCTTGGGCTGATGCAAACACCGACCTTGCCGGCGACGAGATTACAAACAAGACTGACCTTGCTCAGAGCAGCCTCGGCTTGGGTCTGTTGTACAGATTGAACAGCAACGTCAGACTTATGGCTTACTATGACATCATCTCCAACGAAACAACAAATCAAATTGAGAAATATAGCAAAAATTTGAAAGACAACGTGTTTACATTAAGATTACAATATAAGTTTTAACAAATTTACTAAATGAATACAAAGATGAAAAAGACAGCAATCATGTTATTGGCAGCTTTGATGAGTATTTCAGGATACTGCCAAAAGATCAAAGGTAGCGACACAGTCTTGCCGCTAAGTCAAAGAGAAGCTGAGGCATACTCGGCAAAGGGTGGAAAAGTCAGCGTAAACGGAGGAGGAAGCGGAGTCGGCATATCAGCACTTATTTCAGGCAGCTGCGACATTGCACAAAGCTCTCGTAAGATGAAATTCTCCGAAAAGAAGAAATTGCAACAAGCAGGCAAACAAGCAAAAGAAGTGATAATTGCATACGATGCCATTGCGGTGATTGTAAACCCTGCAAACAAAGTCAGCAAACTTACAAGAAGCCAGTTGGAACAAATTTACACCGGAAAAATCACAAACTGGAAACAAGTAGGTGGCGAAGACATGAAGATAGTTGTTTATTCGAGAGAAACTTCTTCCGGAACGTACGAGTTTTTCAAGGAAAGTGTGATGAAAAACAAGAACTACCTTCCATCAGCTCTTGCAATGCCTGCAACAGGTGCAATAATCCAATCGGTAAAACAAACCAAGGGTGCAATCGGATACGTTGGTCTTGCATACCTTAACAAGGAAGTGAAAGCCTTGCAGGTAAGTTATGACGGCAAAAACTTCGTTGCTCCAAGCGTTGCGACAGCAAAGAGCAAGACTTACCCGATTGTGAGACCGCTTATGTACTACTACGAGATTAAATCAGAGAAGAAAGTGCGTCCTTTCATAGATTTCGTACTCTCTGCAGAAGGTCAGAAAATTGTTTCAAAGGTAGGATATATTCCGATAAAGTAAAAGCAAAAGTCAATGGCTATGAAATGCGGAACAAACAAGATTTGGCAAAAGATTGTTGAAGGTTGCATCAAACTCAGTGGAAGCATAAGTTCGCTCATAGTTGTATTGATAATAGTTTTCCTTTTCAAAGAGGGACTGGGATTGTTTTCCAACAGCACGGTTGAGAGCGGTTACGTTGTCGCAGTGCAGGAGAACAACCCTGTTTCTCATTTGAATGCCGAGCAATTGAGACTTATCTTTGACGGAGAGATTACTCGGTGGGAAGACGTCAAACAAAAAAGCGGCAAGACTTTCTCCGGAGAGATTGTTGTGGCTCACGACATCGACCAAGCCATGGAACAGGAGGACAAAACGCAGCTTATCGCTTTTGTTCCCAAAGAATATCTGAACGAAATAGGCAATATGAGAGCTGTTGATTGCGGTAATATCAATCTTTCGGACTTTTTTGCCGGCAAGATGTGGATGCCGACCGCTCAACCTGCACCTCAGTTTGGTGTCTTGCCGATTATTCTCGGCACATTGTGGGTCAGCTTGGCTGCAATCATCATTGCCCTGCCTTTTGCCTTGTCGGCGGCAGTTTATTTGTCGGAAATTGCCAACAAACGCTTATACAAATTTCTCAAACCTGCAATAGAGTTGCTTTCGGGTATCCCTTCTGTGGTTTATGGTTTCTTTGGATTGGTGGTAATCGTGCCAATAATCCAAAAAACTTTCGGTTTAGATGTCGGAGAGACTGCTCTTTCGGGTGCAATCATTCTTGCAATCATGGCTTTGCCTACAATCATCACCATTGCCGAAGATGCAATGAGAGCAACACCCGACAGTCTGAGAGAGGCTTCCCTTGCCCTTGGTGCAAATCGCTGGCAGACTATTTATAAGGTAGTCATTCCTCATGCAAAAAGCGGCATAACGGCAGGTGTGGTTTTGGGAATTGGTCGTGCAATCGGCGAAACTATGGCGGTTCTAATGGTCTGCGGCAATGCGGCGGTAATGCCTCACACTCTCTTGGAACCGATAAGAACAATTCCTGCGAGCATTGCAGCCGAGCTTGGCGAAGCTCCAAACGGAGGAGCGCACTATCAGGCTTTGTTTATGTTGGCTTGCATATTGTTTATCATCACTTTGCTGATAAATTTGATTGTAGATTACATTCAACACAAAGGAACAATTAAACAAAAATCGAAATGAAAAAGACTAAACAAGCTATTGCTTTTTGGATTATAAGACTGATGAGTCTGAGTATCCTTGGTGTTTTGGTGTGGATACTTGCTTTCATCTTGGTCAGGGGTATCGGTGCAGTGTCGTGGGAGTTTCTCACATCTATGCCCGATGACGGAATGACAGGCGGAGGTATTCTGCCTGCAATAGTGGGTACTATTTGTCTGAGTGTGGGAAGTATGATTTTTGCTTTCCCCATCGGAGTTCTCAGTGGCATATATCTCAACGAATATGCAGGCAATGGTAAGATTATCCGCTTCATTCGCATGATGACAAACAACCTTTCGGCAATTCCTTCTATCGTTTTCGGATTGTTTGGTATGGCTTTGTTCGTCAATGGTCTGGGTTTCGGAGACAGTATCTTGGCGGGAAGTCTCACTCTCGGCATTTTGGTTCTGCCGGTTGTGATAAGAACGACCGAAGAAGCCCTAAAACAAGTTGATGACAGCTATCGGCACGGCTCTCTTGCCTTGGGAGCAAGCAAATTGCAGACAATCTTCAAGGTTGTTCTTCCCATGGCTATGCCGAATGTGCTTACCGGTCTGATACTCTCACTCGGAAGGGTGTCGGGAGAAACAGCTCCCATTTTGTTTACGGTGGCCGCTTACTTCTTACCAAAATTGCCTACAAGCATATTTGACCAAGTAATGGCACTTCCTTATCATTTGTATGTGCTTTCAACTTCGGGAACAGACATCGAGGCATCGCGTTCGATGGCTTTCGGAACAGCTTTCGTACTTGTGATGATTGTGTTGATACTCAACCTTATTGCCAATGCATTACGAAGATATTTCAGCAAGAAAACAAAGATGAATTAGAGTTATGAAGATAATAGAAACAAAGAATTTGAACTTTTGGTATGGCGATTTCCATGCTCTGAAAGATATAGACATGGAAATAGAACAGAACAGCGTAACTGCTTTTATCGGTCCTTCGGGTTGCGGAAAGAGTACCTACCTTCGCTTATTCAACAGAATGAATGACTTGATTGCAGGCACAAAACTGCAAGGCGAGGTCCTCATAGGAGGCGAAAATATTTATGATAAATCGGTTGATGTGGACAATTTGAGAAAACGTGTCGGCATGGTATTTCAAAAGCCCAATCCTTTCGGAAAGAGTATTTTCGATAACATTGCCTACGGACTGAGAGTAAATGGAGTAAAAGACCACAAACTTATTGCCCAAAGGGTTGAAGAAAGCCTCAAATCGGCTGCTCTGTGGGAAGAAGTCAAAGACAAATTGAACAAATCGGCTTTTGAACTCTCGGGAGGACAACAACAGAGACTCTGTATTGCAAGAGCCTTGGCTGTAAAGCCCGAAATACTTCTCATGGACGAACCCGCATCGGCTTTGGACCCTATTTCGACGGTAAAAATCGAAGACTTGATTTTTGAACTCAAAAAACAATATACGATAGTTATCGTTACGCACAATATGCAGCAGGCGGCAAGAGTGTCGGACAAGACGGCGTTCTTTTACCTTGGCGAGCTGATTGAGTATGACGACACCGACAAAATTTTCACCAACCCTTCAAAGCAGGCAACTCAAAACTACATCACAGGTCGTTTCGGTTGATTTTGGCAAAACATAATTTCAAACAAACAAATACAAAACAAAAAAATGGTAAAACATATAGACAACGAACTAAAAGCTCTGAACGATTCATTGGAACAAATGTGGACATTGGTGTTCAGACAAATAAGCAAAAGCAGGCAGGCTCTTTTTGATTGCAATCGTTCTTTGGCAAGGGAGATAATCGCCCGCGAAAAGATGTGCAACGCCTTGGAATTGAAAATAGACAGTCAATGCGAAAATTTCATTGCACTGAACAATCCCGTTGCCATTGATTTGCGATTGGTGCTTGCCGTTTTGAAGATAAACAACAACCTCGAGAGAATAGGCGACTTTGCAGAAAGCGTGGCAACATTTGTTCTCAAAGACATGAACGGCAAAATTGACCTTGTACTTGCAACAAATCTCCGCTTGGAACAAATGTTCGACTGCATAGAAAATATGTTTGAGTTGGCACATTCGGCATTTGAACAAGAGGACAGCAAGAAGGCAGAGGCTGTGTTCGGCATAGACAACTTGGTCGATGAGATAAATCATGATGCGCTCGGCATATTGGCAGAGCAAATCAGACAAGAACCAAGCAGATGCGAAGAATACATGAGCCTTAATCATGTAATAAGAAAATTGGAACGCATTGGCGACCGCTGCAACAACATTGCAGAAGAAACGGTCTTCTATTTGGACGCAAAAGTCCTCAAACACTCTGCATCAAAAGCTACTGAAATTGAGCAGAATACACAAGAGTGAGAGCCAAACGGCATTTCAACAAAATAAAACGGCGACTTGGAAAAAACAAGTCGCCGTTTTATTTTGTCAAAGTACCGTTTTATTTCTCGACAAATCAAGCCTTGGCTTTTATGCAATGGTTGTTTACAAATCTCGCAAGCTCTCCTAATATCATAACCAAAGAAGTAAGAGCAATCATTACGACCCAATCTGCAACCGACAGAGGAGTTACGCTGAACATCTTGCCTCCGAAAGTTACTATTGCAACCTGCCCTGCCAATATAATGGCAGCTATCAACAAGAAACTGCCACAATTTTTGAAGTGAAAGGCACTGCGTCCGCTCATGTAGGCTTTTGCGTTAAACATATTCCAAAACTGCAACATCACAAAGACTGTAAAGAACATACTTCCCTCCTTCGGACTTATACCAATTACCTTTCTGCATTCTCCAAACGAGAAAATATCAGTAAAAGCCTTGATGTCATAGTGTTTGAAAACATAAAGCAGCGTCATGAGAAAAGCGAAGAACAACACACCTATTGAAGCTATCATTATGCCCATTGGCTTTGTGATGATAAAGTCTTTTCTGTTTCGAGGTTTTGACTGCATCACTCTCTCGTTTGGAGGTAGAGATGCCAACGCCATTGCGGCAAAAGTATCCATTATAAGGTTTACCCACAACATCTGCGTTACCGTGAGCGGCGGTTGCTCGCCCAAGAATGCTCCGAAGACAACCACAAGACACGCAACCACGTTTACTATCATCTGAAAGAGAATAAAACGCTGTATGTTTTGGTATAGGCTTCTTCCCCACATAACTGCACGGCCTATGGAGGTAAAAGAATTATCCGTTATCGTGATGTCGCTTGCCTGCTTTGCCACATTAGTTCCGTCTCCCATCGAAAGGCCCACATGGGCTGCCTTGAGTGCGGGAGCATCGTTCGTTCCGTCTCCCGTTACTGCAACAACCTGATTCATGTCTTGAAGAGTTTCGACAAGCAACTTCTTATCCATCGGTCTTGCACGAGAGATGACTTTCAGTTTCATGATACGTTGGCGGAGTTCTTTGTCGCTCAACTCCGACAACTCGGTACCTGTGATGATTTCATCTTCGTTGTCGTCTTCTTTCCACAAGCCTACTTGTTTTGCAATGGCTTTGGCAGTTACGGAAGTATCGCCTGTAACCATTTTGATGTTTATTCCGGCTCCTATACATTCGCTCACAGCACAAGGCACATCGGCTCTCACAGGGTCGGCAATGCCTACCATTCCCATAAAGCACAGATTTCTTTCGATAAGTTTTCCGTCTGCCACAACGCTTTGCTCGTTTTCCAAAATCTTATAGGCAAAAGCAAGTGTTCTCATGGCATTGCCTTGAAATTCTGCGAGTTTTGCTCTTACGCTTTCTTGCTCAAAGCCTTGTTCAAAGCTGCCACACATCTGCAAAACAATCTCCGGAGCGCCCTTTAGGAGCAGAACCCTTGCCGAAAGAGCCTTTGAGGCAATCACACTCGCCATATACTTATTCTCTGTCGTGAAAGGGAGTTTCTCAAAAGTCTCAATTTCCTCTCTGAATCTGCGATAATCAATGCCGTTGTCTTTGAGATAGAGCAACAATGCACCTTCTGTGGGATTTCCTATAACGCCTGTCTTGTCCTCTTGGGAGAAGTCCAACGATGCAGACGAATTGACAGCCAAGGCTTCTGCCACAAAAGAATTTTCTTTCAGTCTTTCGGGAAACAGAGCTGTCTGAACTCTCATCTGATTTTGGGTAAGAGTTCCTGTTTTGTCAGTACATATCACACTTACTGCTCCCATTGTTTCGCAGGCGTGCATCTTTCTTACAAGCGAATGGCTTTTGAGCAATCGTCCCATGCTGTAAGCAAGGCTCAAAGTTACAGCCATCGGCAAGCCCTCCGGCACTGCAACCACTACCAAGGTTACCGAAATCATCAGACTCTGCAACATGTATGACAGAAAATGCATCATCTCAAACTCGGCTCCCGAGTTGAAATAAAGAATGCAGCGACCTACCAATATCACAACTGCCAAAGTGTAGCTCAATTTTGAAATCAATCCTCCCAAACGGTCAAGTTGTTCGTTCAAAGGAGTACGAACGGAATTGTCGATGCGGCTTGCCTCAAACACTTTGCCGGCTTCGGTGTGGTCTCCCACCGCAATCACCCTGCAAACTGCCTCTCCCTCAATCACATTCGTACCTTTATATACATGATTTGAAGGGAAGGTGGCTTCTTTGTCAAATTCAGCCTCATCAGTCGTCTTGGTGCATGAACTCTCGCCCGTGAGAGAACTCTCATCTACCCTCAATCTCACCGCTTCAAGCAAGAGAGCATCAGCACAAATCTCATCTCCCGAATTCAAAACAAGAATATCACCCACCACAACCTTGCTCTTGTCAAGCTCGGTAAGGTTTCCGTTTCTATATACCTTCACTTTCTCATGCTCATTGACCTTGTTGAGCAATTCAAACTCCCCTTCGGCTCTGTTCTCAAAGTAAAACGCCAAGCCGGTTGAAAGCAATACGGCAACAAAAATGCCCATAGGTTCAAAGAAAACACTCGCCTGCTCCCCCATTCCGAAGTATTCGTAGCACGAAATACCCAAGCTCAACGCCCCTGCGACCAATAGTATTATTATCAAGGGGTCTGTGAACTTTTCGAGCAACTTCAGCCACACCGATTTCTTCTTTGGCGGTGTCATTAAGTTCTCTCCGTGTTCCAATCGGCTCTTTTGAGCCTCTGCATCAGTCAAACCTGTGTAATTATTCTTCATTTCTTCACTCAATTAAAACGTTTTGGATAACGAACAAGCCTTTATTGTTATTGTTATATCTGCAATAAATCGGCACAAGAGAGCAAAAACAGCGTGTTTTTTGGCTCATTGCATCGCAAATTCTTTGTGAAAATTCATACCTTTGCACGAATTAAACAAAACAAGAACATGGAACAAGGAATATATCCGCTTAAATTCATGCCTCTTTTCAAGCAGAGAGTATGGGGAGGCAACAAGATAGCAACCGAACTCGGCGTCGATTATTCGCCATTGCCCTCATGTGCAGAGCTGTGGTGCTTGTCGGGACTTGCAGAGCAGGAAACAGTGGTGGCAAACGGCTTTTTGGCAGAAGCAAACCTGAGTGAAGTAATACAAATGTACACCGACGAACTTTTGGGCGAAGAAAACTATGCCGAGTTTGGCGAGGAGTTTCCGCTGCTCTTGAAGATACTTGACGCAGCCGACAATCTGTCTGTGCAAGTTCACCCCGACGACGATTATGCTCAACAAATAGGAATGAGAAACGGCAAAAACGAGATGTGGTACGTCTTGCAGGCAGACCAAGGTGCCGAAATATTCACCGGATTTAACAAAAACATGACAAAAGCAGAAGTTATAAACCGAGTGAGAGACACAAAACTTACGGAAGTTCTCGATTGTACCGCTGCCGAAAAAGGAGACCTGTTTTACATTCCCGCAGGATTGGTCCACAGCATAGGCAAAGGCTGTCTGATTGCCGAAATTCAGCAAAGCAGCGACACCACCTATCGTCTTTATGATTGGGGAAGAAAAGACCAAAACGGCAAGCCTCGTCAGCTTCACTTGGAACAAGCCTTGCAAGTCATGGACTTAAAAAAGCGAAACCAAGGCGGGAAAGTACACTACCACGCTCACACCGACGAAACCACCAATCTGCTCACCACACCCTTCTTTACAGTCAATCGAATGTACTGTTTGCAAGGATTGAAGAAAGATTACTCATCATTGGACAGCTTTGTGATTTATTTTTGTGTCGGAGGAAGCGGCATGATTGAGACAGAAATAGGACAAGTTCCTCTAAAAGCAGGCGAAGCCCTCATGTTGCCTGCCGTATGCCAAAAAGCAGCAATACTACCACGCAAATCAATCGAAATTTTGGAAATATTCATAGTCTGAACTCATAGGAAAAACAATCAAAAAGAAACAAAAAAACAAAATACAATGGCAATAATCAAGAAAGTCAAAGGCATTTCGCCACGCTTTGGCGAAGACAACTACATTGCAGACAACGCAACAATAGTCGGAGATGTACAAACAGGCTCACATTGCAGCTTTTGGTTTAACAGCGTCGTCAGAGGAGACGTTCATAAGATTATAATGGGCGACTATGTCAATGTTCAAGACGGTGCAGTTGTGCATTGCACCTACAAAACCGCACCCACAACCATAGGCAACCGCGTTTCGATTGCTCACAATGCCATAGTACATGGCTGCACAATCAAAGACAACGTCCTTATCGGCATGGGAGCGATAGTAATGGACGGAGCTGTCATAGAAAGCAACACAATCATTGCAGCAGGTGCAGTAGTTCTTGAAAACACTCACTGCGAAGCCGGCTGCGTTTATGCAGGTATGCCCGCCAAAAAGGTAAAACAAATCGACCCTGAGCGACTTGAAGGAACGGTAAAGAGGATTTCCGATGCCTATCCGATGTATGCAACATGGATTGAGGACTAAGACTGTGGCGAAAGGGCGTTCGGTCTGATTAAAAGAGCGTTCGGATAAAATATTACGGCGTTTTGAATTGTCAAAGATAAGAAAGTATATTATGAACAAGTCAAACACAGAGCTTATAATCACCGATTCGGATTACAAAAAATGGATTAAAGACATCGAACGACGTTTTCATCAACAGCAGATTAAAGCTGCAATACACATAAATTCCGATAAGATTGAATTTTATTGGAGTATTGGTCGTGATATTTGCCAAATGCAATTCGAGAAACGCTACGGCTCTGCAATAATCACAGCTCTGAGCAGAGATTTGAGGGCAGTCATTCCCGAAGTAAAGGGACTTACTCCGGGAGGATTGTACTATTGCAAAAGGTTCTATGCTCTTTATTCCGGTATATTTGAGAAACTTCCCCAACTTGAGGAAGTGTCAATCCGTGCAAACGAACAAAAATCGACACGCTGTCAGACAAAAGTTCCCCAACTTGGGGAAATATTCAAACCATTGCACACAATAAGCACAGATAATACTCTTCCGTTGAACATTTTTGCCATACCATGGGGACACCACAAAGTCATAATAGACAGATTTGAGAATGAGCCTCAAAAAGCCTTGTTCTACGCTACAAAGACTTTGGAACATAGTTGGTCGAGAGCAACATTGCTTAACATGATTGGAGAAGAGGGCAAAGCCAACGGACTATATGAGCGACAAGGTAAGGCGGTGAATAATTTCCCCTCCACAATGCCTTTACCGACAGGCGATCTTGCCTGTGAGCTGATAAACGATCCGTTAAATCTTTCGTTTGTCAAGTTGAGAGAAAGTTACAATGAGCAATCTCTAAAAGACGCTCTCGTTCGTCATGTGAACCAACTGCTAATGACAATCGGCTCGGGCTTTGCATATATGGGGAGGGAATATCTGCTTTCTGTTGCAGGAAAAGAACAATTCTCCGACTTGCTTTTTTACAATACCCGTTTGCACGCCTATGTGGTTGTTGAAGTAAAAGTAAGCGAGTTTGAATCATCGTATCTCGGACAGTTGTCGGGATATATGTCGATAGTAAATCATGTGTTGAAGACAGAAATTGACCAACCTACCATCGGAATTCTCATTTGTAGAAGCAAGAACAACATTTTTGCCCAATACTGCCTTGAGGGATACAATCAACCAATCGCCATAACCGCATACGAAGGCATTCAAATACTGCCTGATAATTTCAACGACACACTTCCGAGCATAGATGAGTTGGAGGCAGAATTAGAGAAGTAACTAAGACTTTGGCGAAAGGGCGTTCGGTCTGATTAAAAGAGCGTTCGAATAAAATATTACGGCGTTTTGAATTGTCAAAACGCCGTAATTGTTTTTTTTGTTGTAAGCAGACAGGCTCTTGAAAGGCTGTCTGCAATCAACAGATGACTATCTTACAATCAATTTTCTTGTCATTGTTCCCTCTGTTGTGAACACTCTTACAAGGTATGCTCCTTGTTGCAAAGCTGAAACGTTGATTGTAGCTTGATTTGAACCCAATGTTGCGTTCTCATATACCATTTGGCCCAACAAGTTTGCTATCTCAATGCGGTTGATTGAAGATGTGGCAGACACGGTAAGCTCGCTGCTTGCAGGGTTAGGGTAAAGGCTTACAGAAGAAAGCTCTACGTCAGCCAAAGATACCACTCCCTCAGGGGTAAATCTGATTGCAACACGCGTTCCTTCCTCATTGTTTGCATTGAAAGGTATTGCATAAACGCCCCAAAGCTCACTTTCATCAAAGTCTTCCTCTGTTATTTCGGTATCTATGTCTTCTGTATAAGTACTACCATTTTGTAACAAGTAGTCAAACACGTAATCGTCGTCAAGTTCGTCAATTCCGTAATAAATTCCGAAATAGTAGTAAGATACTTGGTCGTTTGGAACGGCAGAAATCACTGCTGTGCCATCAACCATTTCAACCGTTACTGCAACTTCTGCCAATCCTGTTCCTCCGTTTGCAATGGTTGTAAACAAGGTTGGAGCGATTGAACCTGCAACTCCGTCAGCATTGTATGCTATTGCATAGACTTTGTAAGTTGTTCCGGGAGTTAGTCCGTTCAATGTGCCGCCAAGCTGAGAGTATTGTCTGTCATTTTCTTGTTCCAAATAAGCTTTTACATCGGCATCTGAGGTAAATCCTGCATTGTCAAAGTCGCTTTCGGACAATATCATGTAGTAATAGTAAGCTGTTTGGTCGTTTGGAGTAAATGTAATGCTTGCAGAAGTTACTGCAACATCGCTTATCTGTACAGCAACTAACGCTGTGCCGCTTCCGCCAAGGGTTGTTGTGGTAACCGTTTGAGAGATAAGTCCCGAAGAAACGCCGTTGATGTTGAATGCTTCTGCATAAACCAAGTATGTAGTGCCGGGTTCAAGATCGGTAACAGGGGTTGCGATTGTAGCATAGTAAGGAGATGCGTTTGTGGCAAAGTAATCCGATACAGAATCTGCGGTCCAACCCATCTCTGTGTATTGGTCTTGGGACAACAAAACCAAGTTATAGTAAGATGTTTGGTCGTTCGGAGTTGCTTCCAAGTAGAAAGAGAATGCCGTAATGCTGTCTTGAGGAATGTTTAAGGTAACCATTGCATCTCCTTCGCCGCCCAACTGTGTTGCAGTGTAGGTTGTAGTGAAAACGGATACCTCATCGTTGGCATCAACTGCCGCAACATAAATGGTGTTTACCGCTCCCGGAGTAATAAAGTCGCCTGCCAAGGTAACGGTTTGAGTACCTGTTGCAGGATTGTCGTAATTGTCGCTCATTCCCACAACGACATCTTCCAATGTCATGCCGAACATTTGGTACAAAGCCACATATTGGCTGAACATACTGCCCTCATTTGCATCTGCTGCAAGGTAGTAGTATTCCACAACCTCGTTGTTAGGAGTGAAAGTGGCCTCTACGCTCAAAGGGTTGATTGTTCCGACGGTGATTTCGACCGACATGGCTTTCGATTGCGAAACAACGTGTTTCTTAGCCGAGCTTGCATCAAACTTAGGTGCTTTGAGATTTCTCTCAATTGTGCTTTCTTTCTTGGCACTCTCCAAACGGTGAGTGTTAATCTGTGCAAATGCTCCGAATGTCATGATAAGAGCAAGTGCCATTGACAAAACTTTTTTCATTTGTTCGTTCGTGTTAAATAATTATTATCTCATTTCAAAAAAGCGAAATGACAGTATCGTTTTACCGAACCGCCATTCCGCCTATACTGTTTTGGTGTCTATCTATCTTGATTACTCAACAACCAATTTCTTTGTAGCCACTCCGCTTTCGGTGTACATCTTTGCAACATAGCTTCCTGCTGCAAAAGCAGATGTATTAACCTTGATTGAGTTAGCGTTTACGTCGCTTGCAAATACAACTTGTCCGAGTACGTTGATAACCTCAACTCTGCTGATTGTGAAAGAAGAAGCCAACATAACTTCGTCCTTTGCAGGGTTAGGATAAACGTAAGACATAGAGTTCAATTCAGCATCTGTCAAACCAACAGCACCTTCAGCGATAGGGAATACCATGACATCCAAATCTACAGAGCCACCCCATGCTTCAGAAATAGTAACCCAGCCATAATCACCGGCTTCTGAAACCATGCTGTGAGAGTAAGACATTTCTCCGCTTGCACAATCGATTTCAGTAGAACCAACGAAAGCAAGATTACCCAAAAGTTGTGTTCCGTCCTCCGAAATAGATATTTCAGGAACTTCAATAACGCAAAGGAAATCTGACGAACTTACAGGAGAAGAGAAAGTAAATTGTTTCAACTCAAAGTCTTCTTCTGCCACCATATCAGGAAGGTCTGCTGTTGAGAAGCCGACTCTTGCCAATTCGTTTCCGATATTGCCACCATTAGCATCGTAAACCACAGCTGCCATATCTTCTTCTGTTCCGTCAATTGAAGCGTTCAACAATACAGCTGCAATACCTGTGATAGTGTAATTTGCTCCTTGGTATCTTTGTCCGTATGCCAAATCACCAAAAGCATTTGTTCCTGTAATAGCCAAGTAAATTGATTGACCATCTTGAGTGTACAAGAAAGGTTCTTCTACACTTGCACAATCGTTAAAGGTTGCAGGATAAACGATACCTGCAGTCTTAGGTGCATTTGCATTAAACTTCATTGGTTCAGCACCATTGTAAACTTTTGTTTGAGCCATTAGACCCATTGTTAGTCCCATTGCAAGGACTGAAAGAATAACTTTTTTCATTGTTTTGATGTTTTAATTGTTTGCTAAATCATATTCGTTTTGCAAATGTACGACTTTTCCGCAATTCTGCAAGCAAAAAAAGCGATTTTTTTTGCCTTTGTTGTTTTCTCTTCTCGGTGCATATTCGCCATACCTTATTTATATATACGTTCACCTCAGAAAACAAGGTCTTCTTGCCAAGAGAATTAAACGCTGTGTATCAAGGCTTTGACAAATCGGCGTTTGGCTTAAATAACTTGGCGTTTTATTCTTCTGAAACGCCGAATTATTTTGCCAAAATGGCGTTTTGATTTTTGCATTTTTGATACCTCTCAAAAGGGCGTAAGAGTGAAAGAGGTGATGTCTTGTTGCATTTTTTTCTACCTTTGCAACAAAAAAAACGACATGAACATCGAATTGATTGAAAGAGCGTGGAACGACAGAGAGCTGCTCAAATCACAAGAGGTAAGGCAGGAAATAGAGAGCATTATTGCCGACTTGGATTGCGGAAGGGTGAGAGTGGCAGAGAAAAAAGAGGGCAAATGGATTGTAAACCAAGCTGTAAAGAAAGCTATCGTGCTTTACTTCCCACTTTGTGGCGTCGAACATTTTGAAAGTGGTGATTTGAAGTTCTGGGACAAAATTCCCACAAAGCAGAACTACGAAGAGTTGAAGGTGCGTTGCGTTCCTCCTGCGGTGGCTCGCTACGGCAGCTTCTTGGCAGAGGGTTGTGTGATGATGCCTTCGTTTGTGAACATAGGGGCATACGTAGATAGCGGAACAATGGTTGATACTTGGGCAACGGTTGGCAGTTGCGCCCAAATCGGAAAGAACGTTCACCTTGCCGGAGGGGTGGGAATTGGCGGTGTATTGGAGCCTGTGAGTGCCAATCCCGTAATTGTGGAAGATAATTGCTTCATTGGTTCGAGGTGTATTGTGGTTGAAGGTGCAATAATTGCCCAAGGTGCTGTATTGGGAGCAAATACGGTAATCACACAATCGACAAAAATCATAGATGTTTCGCAAAACGAGAGCATCGAATACCGCGGATATGTCCCCGAAAACTCAGTTGTCATTCCCGGAAGCTACACCAAGCATTTCCCTGCAGGCGACTACAATGTGAATTGTGCCTTGATAATTGGCAAGCGAAAGGAATCGACCGACAAAAAGACCTCTCTCAACGAGGCTTTGAGGGACTTCAATGTTGCAGTTTAGTCGTTTGCAAGCTCTAATCGACGTTCACGCTCTTGAAAAAGAGTGTTTGCGAGCTTGTCTGAACCTTTAATATAAATGTGCCTTTGTTTGGCAGGTCTATATGGTCGTTGCACCTTGTCCTTATCAGTTCCCTGCCCTGCATATCGTACAAAACAAGTTGCTCGATTGCACATCGGCTTTGTACTTTCAATGTGTTGTCCTGCTTGATTAGCCTGACATTGCATTCGTCGGGCAGTTTGTCAGACAAAGCAAGCGTTTTGTAGAGGTTGAGCGAGAAGTGTTTGCTGCCTTTTGGCGATTGGAAGGTATAAATGCTGTCTGTAACATAGTCAAAGAGTACTTCGCCGCTTTGAATGTCGGTAAGCGTGGCTGCAAGGCAGCTGTCTGTTATGTTACCCGAGACTTTGAGGCTGTAAGCTGCAAGACTTGGCAACTGCAAATCCAACTCCAAGCTGAGGCTGTCGGCAAACGGCGGCAGCGATTTGAAGCTGTATGGCTCTGCTTGGTGCAATAGTGCGACCTGCAAAGCCTCTTGTTCGAGTGAAAACTTATGATTGTCTCTCAAAGGGTCGAAACCCTCGGCATAATCTTGCGAAAATACTATCTGTGTCTTGTCTGACAAATCGCTTGTCTGCAAACTGACCACAAGAAGGTCTTCTTGGTGTGGCGGAATGGGAGTAAGAGACGTCCGAGTGGCAATAGCCAAAGAGTTTTCGTCAATCAGTTCGACCAATATGCCCTCGTATGCCTGCAAAGTGTCGTTTTCGCAAAGCGGAACAAACACTCCCGTCTTGGTATCGAGCCTCTGAGGCAGGCAGCTGCGGTCTCTGAGTATTTGGTTTACGCAAATAGGGAAAGGATATGGGTTTTGAGAGAGCAATGTGGGGAAATTGCTATTGCAAAGTCCCGAGGTGTTGTTCTGCGTCAGCGTATAAGATGCGTCGGAGTTCAGATTGCCCGAGAAAACAAGCGTTGCAGTGTCGCTAATCTTCATAGGATAGGAGGCGAAAGGCTCAGGTGAAAACTGCTCTTCAAAACACAGAGGCTCAAATGCAGGATTGGAAAAAACAGCTTGAACTGTTGCAGCAATGTCTTGCTCGTCCAAACCGACAGGCAGGCTCAAAAGGCTGTAAGAAACGCTGTCCTGAGAAGGTTTGTCGAAGAACAATTCGACGCTTACTCCGTTTAAGCACAACAAGTTGCCACTTTCATACACCAAAGGTCTGTTGTGTCCGAGCGTATCTCTCAATACAAAAGAGTAACACTTTGCCTGCATTTCGTCAGGCACGGTAAGTGTTTGGTGATTGGCAACTTCGGCAATGCAAGTCGTGTCGGGAATGCCGCAAGTCCAATTATTGTCGAACCAAGTGCCGCTTTCGGTGCGTTTTGTGTGTCGTCCGGTTTTGAACCTTACGGTATTTGAGCGGATTTGTTCGCCCGACTGCTCTGCCAAAAGGAAGATTTCATAAATAGTGTTGGGCTGCAAATCGGTCAAATGCAATGATTGTGATGATATATCCAAGGCAGAAATGACCGAATCGGGATTTTCGGCATACAAAGCTCCGTCCATAGTGTGCCAACCAAAGCCCGAGAAATTTTCGGCGGCGGCAGAGGATACGTTTCCGAGCTGTTGCCATTGTGAAGAGAGGGTCGGAAAGCCCTCGGAGGCGTTTGTGTTCACTCCCTTGGTAACCCAGCCGAGCCGTTGCAAGACTATTTTTGCTGTTCTCATGTTTTCCGATGTCCAACCCTGCTGATTGGTAGGGTGTTCGCCAAAGTTGCCGAAAATATCTATGGTGTCATTGCCGTGAAGCAGTGCAATAGGGTCGTTACCGTCAATAACAATCTGACCAAACACCGAAGGATTAACATAATAGACGCCTCTGTCTCCCGAGTTCATCGCTTGCAGAGACTGCATGACCACAAGACAAGAATCGTTTTGCAGACTGTCTGCCACCGTAAAGCCGAGAGAAATTGTGGTTGTGTAGTTTCCCGAGCCTGTATTGATGTCTGTAACAAGGCGATAGTCTTGCAAACAGACTGCCATACCCGTTCCGTTGTATATCTCTATGGCTCTGTTGCTTGCATTGGTCGATGCCACTTCGGAAATGAACAAGTCGGTTGCAAAAACAGTGGTCGGAGTAGAAATGGTCTTCAAAACATATTGTGCAGAAGAGATATTGCCACAAGCGGTGAAAGAAAAATCGGCTTCGTAAGGACTTATCGAAGTAATGTTGCCCAATTCCAAGGCTTTGGGAGTGCGAAACTCTATGGTGTCTTCGTAAGATGATATGGTGCAATAGTATTTTGCAGAGGATTTGAGGGCTGTAAATTCGCAAGAGTCGGCAGTTGTCGAAATGGTTTGTTCGATTGTTGTCGTAAGTGGCTCTGCCGAAACTGCAAGATTGTCAAAAGCCACAAAATTTGTGGTGGAAAAGTGTAAGAAAATTTTGTTTTGGTCAAATACGAAGAGACTGTCGAAGTGTGTTTCGCTGTTTGTGGTCATCGGAAGCTGCACCATGGCGATTTGGTTACCCGAGCTGTCGGACACAGTCATCGAAAAAGTGCAACTATATGAAGAAACGGTTTTCAAATCGAAGGATATTCTTACACTGTCTTTGCAAGCTGAAAGGTCGATAAGAGGAGTTGAAAACTCACCATCGTAATTGAAATAGCAGGTGTCTCCATTTGGAGAATAGATACGTCTTGCCCTGCAACCGGCATGTGAGGTGTAGGAAGCAGGAAGAGCAAGCATCACTGCGGCATTGCACATCATTGCAGCACTCTGCACATTAGGCATACGAGAAAAGTCTTCCGAAAAGACAAGAGTAGTGTCTGTGCTTTTGGTGATAAGTTTTACTTCTACATTCTCCTCATCGGGATTGTCAAATCGCACAACTGCCCTGTCGCAATCGGATATTTCGACAGCGGTTTGAGAATGCAGAGCCGAATGTTGAAAAGTCAGCACCGCAAATATGCACAAAAGAATATACAATCGCCTTTTTCTGCCCATGTTTTTCTTGTGTTAATTTTGTCTTTTTTGCAAAGGTATGCAATTTCTCTTTTTCGGGCAGAAATAAAACGGCATTTTGCAAAAATGAAACGCCGTTTTGTCGGATTAAAACGCCGTTTTGCGAAAAGCAATCGGCGTTTTAGAATTTCAATATGGGTGTATACTCCCAATCTATTGTCTTTGTGGCAGTTTCAACATCGATAAAATCAAACTCGGACAAGTATTTGTCCAATTTGCTCGCAGCTCTGCCCAATCCTGCTCTTGCACGGAAATTTTCGACAAAGGTTTTGGAGTGGTCTTTCGGTTTTTCGACACACAAATCCAATGGGTGAATATAGGAAACCGAGTAATCGCTCTTTTGCTTTGTCCAATACCTCAACATAAAGTAAGGGGAAAATCTGAAATAGCCTCCTCCCAAAAATCCGAATTTGAGACTTCCGAAGCCAATGTTGCTTGGCGGAAGTTCTCTTATGCAGCTTTTGTCAATCGACAAGCGGCAGGGTGTGTCGCTTTCTATGACTTTTGGTCCGTAAGCGTGCTTCAAACTCGCCAAAGAGCAGTCTGTCTTTATGCCGTTGGCTGCAAGAACTGCAAGGTAGCGTCTGTCAGGAAGAGAAAAGTAGGGACAGCGGAACTTATCGGGTCTTTTGCCGGTTACTTTCTCCAAAGTGTCCAAAGATTTCTGCAAATCCTTTTCAAATTCTCCCAAAGAAAACTTGTCGGCGTTCAAATGAGCATAGCCGTGTGAGCCGATGTCATATTTTTTTGCAATTTCGGCAATCATATCGGGGTATCTGTCGGCGACTTTGCCCATTATAAAAAACGTAGGCTTCACTTTGTGTTGCTCCAACAAGGAAAACAACTTCTCGCAGGAGCGAAAAAATCCCTCTTGTGATATTTCACGTCTGTTACCCTGCTTGTCAGTATAGTAATCTGAAGGACACTCAAAATCTACTGTGAATATGTGCATTGCGTTCGGAGAATTTTACGTTTGAGAATACTAATTTACTATGACCTCATCGCCAAAGACGTGTGCCGGATAGCCTGCTCCCGGGTGATTTTCGGGGCATTGCTTTATACTCTTGGCAAATATTTTGACAAAGCGTGCCTTTCGTTTTGGGAATGTGGCATGATGATTTTGTATCTGTCCGTTTTGGGATATTGTTACATTGGTTGCCTCTATCGGTTCGAGCATATCTTGCTGCAAACCTGTGGAAAATTCTACCGAAAGGGGCAAAAATATCCAGCTTCCGACGTTTTCCAAGAAGTTAATAGATATTTCGCTTATCTCTTGCTCTGTTTGCAAATCGACAATGACGCAATAGTCATAGCCATAAGTCCCTACCCATTTGTCATAGCTCTTTTGACTTCCCACAAGTGCATCGGTCAGTGCATTCTTTGTACTTCCTGTGTATTGGGGATTGAGGTTTTCTATTGTATATGGCTTTCCTGTTGCCTTGTTTGGGAAATATGATGCGGTAAATATGGGCGATACTCTATTGCCTTCACGCTCTGCGTATGCCGTAAGGGTGGTTGGTCGGTCTATTACTATACTTTGGGTGTAGGGAACAAAGTGTTTGTTTTGGCAGGTGTCGAGAGAATAGAATATATCGGCACCTTTGGCTACGCTTGTAAGGGTTACTTCGGGACTTTGCAAAGACGTGTTGAACGAAACCTCCGCCCCAATGGTGTAATGTGAGCGAGAATAATTCACATTCATCTTGTCGTATGACTTAAAGAGTGTTTCCAATCTCGCAAGGAAGCAATCGTAGTTTTTGTTCTCTGCTTTGCTCCACGCTATTTCGCAAAGGGCTGCAATGCGAGGGAAATCCATGTATTGCAAATCGGTATATGTGGGAATGTATTCGGTCCACGTGTTGGCTTGAACGCCGATTATGTGCTTTGCCTGCTCCTTTGTGAGGTTGCGAGGCACAGGTTCATAAAGATAGACTTTCTTCAAAGGGGTATAACCTCCTATTGCAAGAGGCTCACACTCGGGTTCACCCTGATAATAGTCAAAGTAGAGATAGGCTGCCGGCGACATAATGGCATCAAGTCCCGCCTTGGCTGCTTGTTCGCCTCCGCTCTCACCCTGCCACGACATTATGGTTGCTCCTTCTGCTGCTCCGCCTTCCAAAAGTTCGTCCCATGCTATTATCTTTCGTCCTTTGCTTTCCAAATATGCTTGAAGCGAGTGCATAAACCAGCTTTGCAGCTCTTTTTCATCTTTCAAACCGTGCAGCTTTATTTGCTCTTGGCATTTTGGACAGCTCTTCCAATTGGTTTTTGGGCATTCATCGCCTCCTATGTGTATGTATCGTGAAGGGAAAATCTCAATCAATTCGTCAAATACGCCCTTGAAAAATTCCAAAACGCTGTCCTTGGTGCAGAAAACTTCCTCAAAAACGCCCCAAGTGCCTTGAACCTTGTAACCTTCGCCCTTGCAACCAAGATAGGGATAGGCAGCCAATGCGGCAGAAGCATGTCCCGGCAAATCTATCTCGGGAATGATTTCTATATTTCTTGCCTTTGCATACTCCACGAGTTCTTTTAGTTCTTCCTGAGTGTAGTATCCGCCATGTGGAACGCCGTCATAGTTAGGGTTTCTCTGGTCATTGTCGTTGTAGTGTCCTATTATGGTGCCGCTTCTCTTCGATGCGACGGACTGTAACTTAGGATAACGCTTGATTTCGACCCTCCAACCTTGGTCATCTGTCAAATGAAAATGCAGAGTGTTGAGTTTGTGATATGCCATAAGGTCGATATGTCTTTTGACTTGGTCAATGGTAAAAAAATGTCGGGCAGGGTCAAAATGCTTTCCTCTGTATGCAAACCGCGGATAGTCTGTTATAGAGCAGGAAGGAAGTGTGATTGAAGTTGTTGCAGGGTTGATTTTCTCGTCTTGCCAAAGTGTAAGATGTCCGGGGAGCAGTTGTCCCTCCGAAAGCTGGCAAATTGATTGCAAAGCATAGAAAAATCCTGCGTTTTCGTTGGCTTGAACAACTATTTTGTCTTTATTGATGTCTAATTGGTAGCCTTCGTCTTTCAAAGTCTTGTCCGATACTCTCACAAAGATGATTGCATTTTTCAAGTCTTTGTTTTTGAGTTTCTTTTTGTCGATTGTTCGGAGCTTCGTGCCAAAAGCGGAGCTGAAACTCTCTTGCAAAAACTCCACCGCAGGCATTCGGCTCATGCTTTTATCGATATAGAGAGTTGTATTGCCGTTCATGACAAATCCCTTGCCGTTCGCAACTTCCACAACCGCAGGCTGAGGAATCACATCCACCTTTTGACAATGTCCGACAAAGCTTACAAGCACTGCCGCCAACATTACATATATTCTTTTCTTCATTTCTTATTGTTTTTCTTTCTTCGTGCAAAGATACAACAAAGATTCGATTTTTCTTTCTTTACTTCGGCTGTTGGCTGTTAGCTTTTGGCAGTCCACTGTCGTCCGTTGATTGTCCGCAATCGTCTTTTCGCAAAAACCAAACGAGCGTTCGCAAATGCAAAAGCAGGTCGAACGCTCGTTTTCCTTTACATGAAAATATAATTCTCTAATAATTAGAGAGCGTAATAATCAATACCACCTATTGAAACGAATTGTCCAACTCCAGAAACTCTAATGTAAACACTACCGTACTTTACATAATGAGCAGTTCCCTTTGTATAATGAGGAAAATTATCTCTTCCCCCACTTATTACTCTTGTAAGCGTAATATTACCTCCTTGATAAATGTAACCATCTGAAGACTCTCCTCGAAAAGAAACATTGTTATAATATGAACCATTGGAATATTCATTACTTGAATAGTTTGAATCACTACTACTACCCCCACATGAAACAAATAAAAAAGCTACAATAGCTGCTAAAAATTTAGTTTTCATTTTTTCTTTCTTTATTTAATGTTTTATCTATTTTGATTTGCCCAAGTTCCAAAGGCGATACATTTTTTTGAAAACCGATTTAAGGGAATAGGAACCCTGACTTAAGGACATAAAAAAGTCGTGGAACTTTTTTCTTATTGGTGTGTAAGGTCCTCGAATTACCTATTCTATCAAATAAGATAAGCCCACGATTTCACTCGTGAGCGTCTTAAACTTATCTTTTGATAGAATTGTATGAATTTTCGAGGTTTCACACCACCAAAGTTAAGCAAAAACGCTTTAATATGTCGTATTAAAATACTAAGCCTAAATTATAATTACTCTGTTTGCAGCTTCCTCCTTTTTTAAGTTTGTCTCTAAATTCTGCGACAAAGATATAAAAACTTTCTGATACGACAAAATGATTCTCTTGCAAAGGTTTATTTTCCTCTCACAAAGATGATTGCGTTCGACAGGTCTTTGTTTTTGAGTTTCTTTTTGTCGATTGTTCGGAGCTTTGTGCCAAAAGCAGAGCTGAAACTCTCTTGCAAAAACTTTGCGACCTCCATTTCTTCGCCCTTTGTGTCGATGTACAAAACGGTCTTTTGATTTAGAGAAAATCCTTCCTCATTTAACTCTGTCACACTTGCAGGAGCGGGAATTATGTTCACTTTTTGCGAATATGCAAAAGCACAAACGCTCGCTGCAAACAGAAAAACAACAATTTTTTTCAACATATTCTAATCTTTTTTCGAGTTGGCAAAGATATGAAAAAGCAATGAAACTTAGCCGATAAGCCTGCCGTTATGAGCAAAAAAGCTTTCAAAGCAGCCAAAGGGTCAAACATTTTTTCGCCTTTTTGTATTGCGGAATTGTTTTTTTGTTGTACTTTTGCACTCGGGTAAGTCTTGTACGACCAGCTCCCTCTGAATCTCCCCAGGGCGGGAACGCAGCAAGGTAAGGAGGTTGTAGCGGTGCGATATAAGTAGCTTACCCTTTTTTCATGTCTTGTTGCGAAATTTTGTTTCCTTACTTTATTCCCATTTTATTTAGTGCTGCCTGATACTTATTTGCATTTGCATAGTGTTGGTCGGGAGTCGATGCAAAGTTGTGGTATCCCGAAAAGTCTTCTTTGGCACAGAAAAAGATGTAGTCGTGCTTTTGGTAGTTCAAAACCGAAAGCAGAGAGCTTTGCTCGGGAAGACAAATAGCACTTGGCGGCAATCCCTTATACATATATGTGTTGTAAGGAGAATCGGTCTGCAAATGCTTGTACATTATTCTCTTTATGGTAAAGTCGCCTACCGCATATCGTACCGTAGGGTCGGCTTGCAGAAGCATATCGCGATGCAAACGATTGATATACACCCCTGCGATTGTGGGCTTTTCCTCGTTTTTGTTGGTTTCTTCTTCGACAATAGATGCCAAAACGACTATTTCATGGCGGTTTAAGCCTGTTTTTTCGACTGAGGCGGCTCTTGCTTTCCACCAATGGTCGCTTTCGGTTTTTAGTCGCCTAAGGAGCTTGTCCGAAGTGGTATTCCAATAGACTTGATAGGTATTGGGAATTACGTTTTCAAACAAATCGTATTCCAAATTCTCTATCGAAAGCAACAAGTCTTCTTTGCTTATCATCAACTGAGAGGATACTTTTTCGGCAAAGTCATCATACGTTCTCACCTTGCCGATAACAAGTTTTACGGGGGTCTGTAAACCTCTTGAAAGCATCTTTGCCAAGTCTGCCTGCCTGATTTTTGGTGCTATTTCATAATATCCGCTTCGCATCTTGCCGCTTTCGCAAAATACCTTGACAAAAAGCGAGTATGCAAATCCGCTGTCAATCACACCTTTGTCTCTCAACATTTTCTCGACCTGCTCTGTTGAGGTATTGGGATAAAGACAGAGTTTGACGGTTTGAGTGTTCTCTGTTTTTGAAGACACTATCCAAAGTACAAAAAGCCCGAACACAAGGCATACAACGCCGGTAACAATCAGTGTAACCGCAAGGATTTTCTTATTTTTCATCTTTTGTTCTGTTTATTTTTTGATATACTTCCACATCTTTGAATTTCCCGTTCTCGCACAACCAATCTTTCAAAACGCCTGTGGGTTCAAATCCCGAAGAAATCAACATTTTTTTACTCGAAAGGTTGTCTGAGGGTACGAAACTATAAAGACAATGTAGCGAATAGACCTTTGAAACATATTCCCAGAGCATTTCCACAACCGGTTTGGCATATCCCCTGCCCCTATGTTCGGAAGAGAAAAGTATTCCCATTGCAGCCCTGAAATCTTTGGGCGAAAAGTCGTACAAATCGACGCAACCGATAGTCTTTGTCTCGCCTTGGTCAATCAAATCGACCATCAACCTCATCTGTCCTGCTGCATAAAAGGTGTCGTTTTGGGCTTGCAAAACATATTGTTCCAATGCAAAATGAGAAAAAGGACGCTGTGTCTGTCCCACCGACCACACCGACATATCGTTTTCCCACTCATAAAATAAATCTGCATCGTCCAACTCGACGGCTCTGAATTTGAACTCCATCGTCTTTTTTGTTTGCAAAGGTAAGACAAAATAAGCAAATGAACTTTTGAGAATTTACCACAAGCGAAAGAGAGTTTGAAATACCCTTGTAACAGATTGATTTTCAAAGCTAAGCCTTTCGCTAAAATAAAACGGCGTTTTGTGATGATTAAAACGCCGTTTTAACTTGAACAAAACGCCGTTTTATTTTTGCAAAACAGCGTTTTATTTTTGTGGCATCTTTGAACATATTTTCAGGCTTTTGTTTTGCCCGAACCAAATTATTGTACTATCTTTGCAAACTCGTTTTTGGAATTAGTGTAATTATTAAAAAATAAACAAAATAGCAATGATTAAGAAGTTGGACGAGCTTATAGATGCAGTTAAGCTCAAAGGCAAAAAAAGATTGGTTGCTGCGTTTGCAAACGATTCTCATACAATCGGAGCAGCTTCAATGGCAATGGATTTGGGTGTGGTAGATGCAACCTTGGTTGGAGACATCGACACAATCAAGTCTGTTTGCGAAAAAGAAGGTATTGATGTAAATAAGTTCAATCTTGTTCAGGAAGCAAACGAACAAGCAGCTGCAAACAAGGCTGTTGAACTTATCAATGCAGGAGAGGGAGACATTTTGATGAAAGGTCTTTGCTCTACAGACAAGTACATGAGAGCTATACTAAACAAGGAAAAGGGTTTGATGCCCGGAGGAAAACCTGTTTTGTCTCACGTTACTGTTTTTGAAATACCTACTTACCACAAATTGTTGATTACTTCTGATGTTGCAGTTATTCCTGCACCTGATTTCAAACAAAAGACTGCTATATGCAACTACGTTATCACAACAGCCAAGACCCTCGGCATCGAAACGCCTAAGGTTGCCATGATTGCACCTACCGAACAAATGAGCGTAGGTATTCCTTCATGTGTAGATGCTGCCCTTATTGCTGCAATGAACAACCGCGGCCAAATCAAGGGAGCAATAGTTGACGGACCATTGGCATTGGACGTTGCAATAGACAAGGAAAGTGCAACAATAAAGAAACTAAAAGGTGAAGTGGCAGGCGATGCAGACTGCTTGGTATGGCCTAACATCGAATCCGGAAACGTATTCTACAAATCTTGCACTAAGTTCGCTAAGGCTGAATTGGCTGCAATGGTTGTCGGAGCGAAAGTTCCTTGCGTTTTGTCTTCAAGAGGCGACAGCACAAAGACAAAAATGTATTCAATAGCACTTGCTGCATTATCTTGCAAGTAATAGTTAATAATTTTTTCATAGTTCTCCCACAGACAGCTTCGGCTTCTGTGGGCTTTTTTGAACAAATAAGCATAAGAAAATGGAAAAATGGTCAGATGAACTCCCGTTTGTGGCAATCACAATCTGCGACAAGGAAGGGAAAATCATTGATATGAACCGCCGAAGCATTGCCACATACGAAAAAGACGGTGGCAAGGCTCTTATTGGCAAACAACTAATGGATTGCCACCCCGAAAGAGCAAAAAAAATCATTGCTCAACTAATGAGCGAGGGCAAGACAAATGCCTACACCATAGAAAAAGAAGGATTGAGAAAGCTGATTTATCAATCGCCATGGTACGAAAACGGAGAGTTTGCAGGATTGGTGGAAATGTCTGTTGTTCTGCCCGAAACAATGCCTCACTACGTTCGCACTCCAAAAAAAGATTAGCAACATATATTGTCGCAAAAGAATAAAAAGAGAAAATTGGCGTTTAACAAATAAAAGACACACAATGAAAAATACAAAGAAAGCATTCGTAATCATGTTGGTTTTGGCGGCAGCAGGCATCGTTTTGTCATCTTGTTCTCACAGAACCTGCGACGCATACTCCTCTGCACATCGTTACAGCAGAGAAATTTTGCGATAAAACCAAAATTCAACAAACAAAAACAAAGGTTTTGTGTAGCAGATTGTGGCACAAAACCTTTGTTTTTTTATTATCCTTTGTCTCTATGGAGGAAAAAGAGTTCAAAAACGCCCTCTGCTCTATCGCAGTTGGAGTTCTATCACTCTTTCGGGAGATGTGGTATCGCTCTTTTGAGGAAGAGTAAGATGAACTCCGTGAGAGCAGCGGTCATATTTGACTTTTTCTCCGCTTGCAAAGTCCTTTGCCGATTTTACTTTGGCATCTATCGGCAAGAAAAGCTCTCTCAAACTATCGTCCCACACATGAACAAAAAGTCTATCGCCCTTTCGGGTTGTCGCTCCCCAAGATTGAACCGGTACATCGCCTGCCGTGGTTGCATAAATCGTCTCTCCATACTTTGCCAACCATGTTCCGACTTGCTCCAAACGCTGCAAAGCAACCTCGGGAAGGCGTCCGTCGGCTTGCGGTCCTATGTTCAAAAGAAGGTTTGCTCCTTTGCCTGCCGCACCAACAAGCAAACGTACAATCTCTTCAAGAGATTTGTAGTTTTGGTCGGTAATCCTATAACCCCAAATACCATTCATTGTCTCACAAGTCTCCAACGGCAGAACGCTTATATCCATATTGCCGGAGTATCCGCCTTTGTTTTCTCCCGGAAGGTCTCTTTCAAACACTTGAATATCCTCTCCGTTCGATACATTGAGGTGATGGTTGTTTGCAACAAGGCAGCTTGGTTGTAAAGAGTGAATATGGTCATAAATAGGACGCATCTGCCAATCAAACACCGTTGCATCAGTATCGTGATCCCACACTCCGTCAAACCATATTGCCCCTATTTCTCCATAGTTTGTGAGCAATTCGGTGAGCTGATCGGTCATAAACTTGCAGTATGAGTTCCAATCGGCTTTGGATTTGTCCTTTCCTGTGGTCTGACCGGTGCGACCCATCGGGTAATCGTCCCTGCCCCAATCTACCAAAGAATAATATAGGTGTAATCTTATGCCTTGGCGATGACATTCGTCGGCAAGTTCTTTCAACACATCTTTGCCCCATGGAGTAGCCTCAACAATGTTATATGGTGAATGTTTGGTTGCAAACATCGAAAAGCCGTCATGATGTCGAGTTGTGAAACATATATACTTTGCTCCTGCCTTCTTGAAAGCCGACACCCACTCTTTGGCGTCAAAACCCGCAGGATAAAATCCGCCTGCCGCCTTGGCATATTCTTCATGCAACACTCCCTGACGATTGAGATACCACTCTCCTTGAGCAAACATACTGTAAATGCCCCAATGCAGGAAAATTCCGAAACCTGCATCGGCAAACTCCTGTCTCGAAACTATATTCTCCTTTGTGGGAACGTACTCAATCGAAGAATCGCTCACTATTTGAGCCTCGGCAGCAGGGCAAAACGCAATCAAAGCTGCCACCACCGCAAAAAATTTGTTCAAACCAATTCTCATATTTCTTAATTTTTTCGAGGTGCAAAGCTACAAATAATCGTCGAGACTGCAAATAAAATCACCTTTTTCGGGTATTTGCCCATAAGAGAAAAAAAGTCTAATTTTGCAAACCGAAAAAACATAACTATCTTTAAAGACAATGAAACAAAGAAATTACATTTTAGTATTGGCTGCATTGCTTTTGAACATTATGACACTCAAAGCAAATGCACAAAGCGAAGACAGAGTTTGCATAGAAGGTCATGTATTTGACAAAACAACAAAAGAGGCCATAGCATACGCCTCTGTTGCCTTAGAGGGAACAAAAATTGGAACAACAACAGACGAAGAAGGAAACTTCATTTTCCGAAGCATAGCACCGGGACGTTACACTATCGTTGTAAGTTGCATCGGATACAAGAAAGAACACCACACTGTCGAGGTTAGAAAAGGAAGTGTTGCCCATGCTCACTTAGAACTTGTTCCCGAAGCCACAAGGCTTGACGAAATTGTGGTGTCGGCAAATCGTAACGAGACCAACCGCAAAGAAGCCCCCGTGGTTGTAAATGTGTTGAGCGAGAAACAATTTGAGCAAAACAACGCACAAGACTTGGTTCAGAGCTTGGGATTTCAAAGCGGAGTGAGAGTTGAGTATAATTGTCAGAACTGTGGTTTCCCACAAGTTAGAATAAATGGTTTGGAAGGACCTTATACACAGTTGCTCATCGACTCCAAGCCAATTATGAGTGCTTTGAGCGGTGTTTATGGTTTGGAACAAATCCCTGTCAATATGGTTGAACGAATTGAAGTGGTAAAAGGCGGAGGCTCTGCCCTCTTCGGAGCAAATGCAATTGCCGGCACGGTAAACATAATAACCAAAGAGCCTCTTTCACCTTCCCTTTCGGTCGGAACAGACATTCAGGCAATAGGAGGCACAACTTACAGCCAAAACTTCAATGCCAATGGTGCAATACTCAGCAAGGACCGCCACTTTGGAGCTTCGTTCTATCAAACATTCAGAAAACGTAATCCATACGACAGAGATAATGACGGATTTTCGGAAATAGGAATGCTGACCAACAACTCCTTTGGAACAAAACTATTTTACAACATCAATTCAAAAAATAAAATCAAAATAGAGTACCATACAACCAACGAAAAACGAAGAGGAGGAAACAACTTTGACATGCAACCTCACTATGCAGATATTTGCGAGGCTACCGAACACCTTATCAACGCCCTTTCGCTCAACTATGACTTTGTGTCCTCAGACGGAAAGCACCGCTTGAATGTCTATTCTTCTGCCCAGAGCATCGACCGCAACTCATACTACGGCTCACATCAAGACCCCAATGCATACGGAATAACAAACGATTTGACCTTTCTTGCAGGAGCAATGGCAAACCATCATTTGGACAAATTCTTGTTCTCAAAAGCCTCAATAACCTACGGAGCAGAATATTCCACCAATCGTCTTGACGACCAAGTCAAGGCATACAACATAAGGACACAACAAAACGTCAGCACCATAGGAATGTATGTTCAAAGTGAGTGGACAAGCCGATACCTCAACCTACTTATCGGAGCAAGAATGGACAAGCACAACTTGCTTTCCTCTCCCGTCTTGGTTCCGCGACTAAGTCTCTTATACAAATATAACGACAGTTGGCAAGTCCGTGCAAGCTATTCGAGCGGATACCGCGCCCCTCAGGCATACGATGAAGACTTTGACATAACACAAGTCGGAGGAATGAGCTTGAGAACCAAACTTGCCGACAATTTGAATGCAGAATACTCAAACAGCTTTTCACTTTCGTCAGACCATTATGCATTCTTAGGTGAAAATTGGCAGGCGAACCTGTTGATTGAGGGTTTCTATACCATTTTGAACGACGTATTTGCAACAAGGATTATAGAGCAAGACACAATCAACAACATCATTTACCAAGAAAGATACAACGCTTCGGGAGCCGATGTGGCAGGAGTGAGCCTTAGTGCCAAATTGGCATACAAAGACCTTGTTACCTTTTCGCTTGGTTACACCTTGCAAACAAGCAAATACAAACAAACAGAGTACTGGTCGGACGATGAGAGTGTGGAAGGTACCGATTATCTGCTCAGAAGTCCCGAAGATTACGGATTTTTCTCGATGGATATAAGTGCAATCCGCAATACAAACATAACCCTTGGCGGAACATACACCGGGAAAATGAAAGTGGCACACTATGCAGGCTACATAGAACAAGACCGTCTTGAAACAACACCACGATTTTTTGACCTCAATGCAGCAATAAGCTACGACATAAAAGCCGGCAAAGGACTCATACTACAATTAAAGTGCGGAGTAAACAACATTTTGGATAGTTTCCAAAACGACTTTGACCAAGGAGCCGACCGAGATGCAGGCTATATATACGGACCAACCCAACCACGCACCTTCTACATTGGAGCAAAACTCAAATTAAAATAAAGCTCAAAGAAAACACTCATAGTTTACACTCAAAAGCGAAGTATTTAACAAACAAAATACTTCGCTTTCTTCATTTTGCAGCCTTGCCGACAAAATAACACTCGACCACAACACTACTTGTTGATATAATCGAGGATTTGTTCTGCATGAATTTTGGTCTTAATTTCTTTCGGAGTGAAAACCTTTTCGATAATTCCCTGCTCATCGACCAAATAAGTTGTTCGCAAAGTGCCAATAGTGCGACGTCCGCACGCCACTTTCTCACCCCAACAGCCGAGAGCCTGCAAAAGAGAAGTGTCGGTGTCGGCAATGAGAGGAAATTCCAAGCCATTACTATCGGCAAACTTCTTTTGAAGAGCCTGTTTATCCTTGCTTACGCCTATGATATCGTAACCTGCCGCCGCCAATTCTCCTTTGTGAGCTTGAAGAGAGCAAGCCTCAGCCGTACAACCGCTTGTGTTTGCCTTAGGATAAGAATAAAGTACAATTTTGCGACCGCGATAGTCGCTGCTTTTAATCTCGCGTCCGTCTTGGTCAATGCCAAGAACCTCCGGAATTTTATCTCCAACCGTCATAGTGTCTCAATTATGTGTTTAGTATTACTTCTTACTTCAAATTGTCAGCATTTTATCTGCAATTTGCACTGCGAAATTAACAAAAACTTCCCAAATACAAAACAACAACAAAACTTTTCTGCCATTGTTCAATCAAACCCAACTAAATCAATCGAAAAACAATCTCTAATCCTTCAAGCAACCTATCGGAACAACATACACTCCGTCCGTTCGTCTGTATGCAAAATCACCCACACCTGTAAGCACCATACAAAAAGAAGGAGCTTTCATTCGAGAAGTATCAATGATGTTTGCAAGCGATGTAAGAGTTTTTGCTCCTTGTTCAATCAACTTTTCTCCCCCGAGTTTAATCTCAATAAGACCATACGAACCATTGCGAAGATGCACAACAGCATCACACTCCAAACCATTCTTGTCTCTATAATGATATACTCCTCCGTCCAAGGCATCGGCATAAACTCTGAGGTCTCGAATACACATAGTCTCAAAAAACAAACCGAAAGTATTCAAATCACCAATCAGATCATTAGGTCCGAGACCAAGAGCAGCCACACCAACTGAGGGATCTACAAAATACCTTGTATCAGATGTACGTACAGATGTTTTGCTCCTCAGATTAGGATTCCATGCAGGCATATCCTCAATGACAAATATCTTTCTCAATGCCGTAAGATATGTATCTATTGTTACATCGCTCACATCTTCTGTTTCATTTGTTGAAATATCGGCAACGATTGTTGCAATGCTCGCTTGCGAACCTTGGTGTCTGGCATAAGAACGCATAATCCTCTTGGCTCTTTCCGAATCTCGCTTAACTCCATCAACTCTCGAAATATCACTATTGACGATAGCCTTATAATATTCCGTTGCCTGCAACAAGGCAGCATTTTCTGATTTCTTTTGCAGAGATTTTGGCCAGCCTCCCCTGCAGACGGCGAATGCAAGCATCGATAAAGTCATTTTATTTGTAGCACCAATGTTGTCAGGATTAGAAAACAAATCTGACAGACTAACCTCACCTGTCGATTCTTCAGACTCCCACAAACTCATCGGACGCATGGTAAGCCAAGCATATCTTCCTGTACCTGTATGATGAATATCCTTGGTATCGGGAGGCACTGCAGAACCGGTCAGCATAAACTGCCCGTCTTCTTGTCTGTGATCCACCTCAAACCTGATTGCGTCCCAAAATTGAGGTACTTCCTGCCATTCATCTATCAAACGAGGCGTTTCCCCTTTCAACAAGTACCTGATGTTTGTTTGTGCCATTTGTTTATATTGCTGTTGTTTTTCAGGGTCGCTCATATAAATAACACTTTTGGCTTGTTGCTCCGCCGTAGTTGTTTTGCCACAAGCCTTTGGACCTTCAATCAAAACAGCCCCCATAGCCTCCAACTTTTCTCTCAATAATTGGTCCGCAATTCGACTCTTATAACTCATAGTTTTTGATTTTGTGCAAAGATACTACATTTCTCTGAATTTCAAGTGATTTTTGTAAAACGTTTGGAAATTTGGCGGACTTTCGTTTGGAAATTTGGCGGACTTTCGTTTGGAAATTTGGCGAATTACCGGATAAAAAACTTCGCTTTACTCTCAGGCTGAAAATCCAAAAGCGATTAGTTCGTGTCAGAGCGTCAGCGTCGCCCCGAGTTAATGTGTCAAATAATTTTCGCCCTGCAAGTGCAAAAGAGTTCTATTCTTTATGTTTTTACGCTTTTGCCCTGCAGGGCGAAACGTTGGTCGGTCGGCTTATCCCCTACGTTTTGCTTCGGTCGTAGGGCTGTCGGCTCCGCTCGACCGCCCCTCTCCCTTCGCTCTATCCCTTTCCGGGCTTAAAACGTTGGCGGATTGCCTTGTGGTAAACTCAGAGAGCGAGGCGGAGACCGGTGTCGTCGTAGTGAGAGCTGTGAGTGCTGTAGTTGCGATAGGATACGCTCGGGTCCCAACTGTGGTGGCCCCAGCTACCACCACGAAAAACGCGGTACCCACCCTGCGACGGTCCGGTTGGATTGGTCTGAGAATAACTCTGATAGTCTCCATACCTATCGTTGCACCACTCCCATACGTTGCCACTCATATCATACAAGCCGAGCTTGTTGGCTTTCTTGGTCTTGACAGGGTGGGTCTTGCAGTTGTTCTCGATAATCCTCTTATGTGTGTCCCAGTCCCATTCTCCTGAAAGATATTTATCTCCACTATTCCGCCAATACCACGCTACTTCGTCTGCATTGTTGCTGCCGCTGCACTTATATACATAGTCCTTGCTATACTTGCCTCCTCTTGCTGCATACTCCCACTCGGCTTCGGTCGGAAGTCGAAACTTCTTTCCAGTCAATCGGTTCAACTTCTTGATAAACTCTTGGCAATCGTCCCAAGAAACGTTCTCCACAGGTCGTTGATTGTCGCCTTTGAAGTAAGAAGGGTTGCTGCCCATGACTGCCTTCCACAGCTCTTGCGTCACTTCCGTCTCTCCTATATAGTAGTCCGAAAGGGTAACGCTGTGAACAGGCTTCTCCCGACCGAAACCATCGTCTTCTTGCTCCGAGGTCGCTCCCATGCTGAACGTGCCACCCTCTACCTTTATCATCTTAAACTCCACGCCATTGACCATAAAGGTTTGCTCGCTTGGCTCTGTATTCCCTTGCAATGGTCTGCCGCATATCGGGCAGAACTTGGCTCTCATCGGCAGGATTGCCTTGCCATAGTCCACACAATCTTCCCACGGACACGCTTTTAATAATTCCTTGCCTGTGTTTTCACAAAATTTGGCACTATCACTATGCTCCTTTCCACAATGTAAACATTTCATATTCTTTTTTGTTTTTAGTGTTTTAATGTTTTATTGATAACGTATAATCTCGAAATTATCTATATTTCATATAAAAGAGTATAAGCAATAACGCTTTAATATGTCTGATAAAATTCAATAAATCGTACTTCTATTATGCTATCTGCTTGTCTTCTTTCTGTTTATACTGTTTATAGTTTCGTTAATCTATTGCAAAGATATAAAATTTTGCTTTAATCGTGCAATCCCCAAGGATTTTGATACATCTGCGCATTTGGCATTTTCGGATTGTCAGTAGAGAATGGGTGTAGGTTATAGTAAAGTTACGCTTTTGCCCCTTCGGGGGCGAAACATCGGTCGGTAGTCGGGTGATGCCTTTGCACAAATAGTTAAATAATCGTTCTATTCTTTATTTTTGAAATAAAGTAGAAAAGTGTGTTAATCGAATGGTTCGGGTGATTTTCTCACCTGTTTTGAGAGCAAAATGAAGACTTTTCAGACCAAGGTTTACTCTTGCTGCAACAACATAAGGTTTTTTGCTCACTAACATGAAGTCTTTTTGAAAAAAGACGAAGGATTAGCACACAAAAGACGAAGGATTAGTGAGCTTAAGTCTTCGTCTTTTTTCAAAAAGATGCAGTCTTATTTTACCCATATCAAGACTTAGTTTACTTAAATCAGCACTTATTTTGCAAACACCTGAAACACAATAAATTGCTAAACGCTCAAATTCTCGCAAAAATCGACCCCGACCTCGACCGACCTCAAAATATCGCAAGCATTCGGGCTTAAAAATCGCCAAATGTTAAATACTCACCTGACAAACTCGCCATACTATCATAAACATCGTTAAAAATAAACAGACTTTACATAAATCTACACTTGCAAACAACATATTTTGCAGTCATAGAAACAAAAAGTGCGAGTTTTGCACAAGCAACTGCTCCTGCAAGCCGAAAAGCTGTGCAAAGACATCGGGCTTTCGCTTGGAAAAGTGTAGCAAAGTGGCGATTATTCCCTTGGAAAAATGTAACGAAATAGGTGTTATTCGGTAGAAAAAGTGTAACTTTGCGTTTGAAAAAGATAAATTTGGTGCTATGCTTAGGAGGAAAATCGAGACAGTCCTTGCCGAATGGAAACGCTCCAAAGAGAGAAAGCCTCTTGTGATAAAAGGTGTGCGTCAGTCGGCAAGGGGTTCGATGTGGATACTTATCTGGGTGTTGTCGCCAAAGGTTGCTTCGAGTTTATTCTCTACTTCGGTGGCTATGTCGTGTGCTTGCACTATGGTATTGGTTCGCTCTACAAGGATATGACATTCGATTATCTTACTTTGTCCGTTGCATCGGGTTTTGAGTTTGTGCATGCCTTTCACTCCTTGGGTTGAGGTGATGATGTCTTTGATTTGTTGTTCGGTTTGCTCTCCCAAGGATTTCTCCATGAGTTCGTCAAACGGAGGTTTGAACATCTTTACTGCCACAACCAATATCATTAGTCCTATAACTACTGCGGCTATGGGGTCGAGTATCGTCCATTTGTCGCCAAGAACGATTGCTCCTCCTATGCCTATGAGCGAACCTATGGAAGAAAAAGCATCGGAGCGGTGATGCCATGCGTTGGCTTTGCAGGCTGCCGAATTGGTTTTCTTGCCCACATAGAGCGTGTATTGATAGAGAAATTCTTTTGAGAGAATGGAGACTGAAGCTGCAATAAGTGCTATGTAGCCGGGTTTTGGCAATATATTGCCGTTTGCTACAAATATGATTTTTTCGACAGATGTGGCTATCAGTTTGGCTGCAACCACTACCAAGATAAGGCTTACTATGAGTGTGGCAAGGGTTTCAAACTTGCCATGTCCGTATTTGTGTCCGTCATCTCTGCTCTTTGAGGACATGGGTACAAAAATAAGCACTACTATGTCGCTTACAAGGTCGCTGAGTGAGTGTATGCCGTCTGCTACCATTGCTCCGCTTCGTCCCACAATGCCTGCAACCATTTTCAGTGCCGCAAGCACCATATTGACAACACTTCCCAGCAGTGTTACTCGTGTGATTTGTCTTTCTCTTTCTTTCATAGCTCAAAAAAAATCGGAGAACCTACGTACGGTTTTGAGGGTTCTCCGATTGGATTGGATTGTTTGATTTAATCAACTAACTATTTTATCAAGAATGTATATTCATCATAATGTTTCAATGCCATGCCTGTTCCTCTTGCCACTGCCCTGAGAGGATCTTCGGCAACGTGTACAGGTAGCTTTGTTTTGGCTTGAAGTCTTACGTCCAAGCCTTTGAGAAGCGCTCCTCCTCCTGCAAGATATATTCCTGTATGGTAAATATCTGATGCAAGCTCGGGAGGTGTCATTGCCAAGGCTTCAAGAACGGCACTCTCGACTTTGGCTATTGATTTGTCGAGTGCGTGTGCTATTTCTTTGTAATTAACATATAGTTCTTTCGGTATTCCTGTCAAGACATCACGACCTTGAACGGCAAAGTCCTCAGGCGGATTTGCCAACTCCGGTATGGCTGCTCCGACTGCTATCTTTATTCTTTCTGCCATTCTTTCGCCAATGTGTATGTTATGTTGCTTACGCATATAGTCTATAATGTCTTGGTTGAACTCGTCGCCTGCAATTCGTATGGATTTGTTGCAGACTATTCCTCCCAAAGCTATGACTGCGATTTCGCTTGTACCTCCTCCTATGTCTATAATCATGTTACCCACCGGTTGGAGTACGTCTATTCCTATTCCTATTGCCGCTGCCATTGGCTCGTGTATCAATCTTACGTCTTTTGCTCCTGCTTGCTCGGCTGCATCTCTGACGGCTCTTTCTTCTACATTGGTTATTCCGCTCGGAATACATATAACCATTTTTAGTGAAGGCGGTATGATTGTCTTTTTGATGTTAATCATGCGTATCAACTCTCTAATCATATCATTCGCCTTGTCAAAGTCGGCAATAACTCCGTCTCTGAGCGGACGGATTGTTTTTATTCCTTCGTGGGTTTTGCCGTCCATTTGCATGGCTTTCTTTCCCACTGCGATAATCTTGTTTGTTGCTCTATCAACCGCCACAATAGATGGCTCATCTACAACTACTTTGTCATTACAAATGACGATTGAGTTGGCTGTTCCCAAATCTATTGCAACCTCTCTGGTTAAAAACGAAAATAAACCCATTTTTTCTCTGTTGTTTTTCTGCTTTTACGTCTGTTTCTTATTTGAGTTTCATTTTTTGAGATAAATTTCTGTTTGTTAGTGTTTGAAATGGCGATTACCCGTAACTGCCATTGCTATTTTGTGCTGCTCGCAATAGTCTTGGGTAAGGTTGTCTCTGACACTTCCTCCGGGTTGAATGACTGCTGTAATGCCTGCATTGTGGGCAATCTCTACACAATCGGGGAATGGGAAGAAGGCATCGGATGCCATTACTGCTCCGCAAAGGTCAAATCCAAATTGATGTGCTTTTTCTATCGCTTGCTTCAATGCATCTACACGGCTTGTCTGACCTGTGCCACTTGCACATAGTTGTAGTCCTTTTGCCAATACTATGGCGTTCGATTTGGTGTGCTTTACTATTTTGTTGGCAAATTCCAAGTCTGCTTTCTGCTCTTGGGTAAGAGGAGTTGAGGTTACGCTCACAAGGTCGGAGGCTTTCTCGACAATGGTATCGGTATCTTGAACCAAAACTCCGTTGAGTGCGGAACGGAATTGCGTTTTCGGCATGGTGCATTGCTTGCGACGAAGAAGTATGCGGTTCTTTTTGCATTTCAATATTTCCAATGCTTGCTCGCTGTATTCGGGTGCAATACAGATTTCCATGAAAAGACTGTTCATTTCTTGTGCAGTTGCTTCATCTATTGGTCTGTTGCAAACCAAAACACCTCCGAATGCCGACACAGGGTCGCACGCCAAGGCTGCCGTGTAGGCTTCTTTGAGTGTCGGACGGCTCGCCAAACCGCAAGCATTGTTGTGTTTGATGATTGCAAATGTTGTTTGGTCAAAGTCATCAATCAATCGGCAAGCTGCATCTATGTCTCCAATGTTGTTGTACGATATTTCTTTGCCGTGAAGTTGCTCTACAAAGTTGTCCAAATTGCCAAAGAATGCTCCCTTTTGGTGTGGGTTTTCTCCATAACGAAGACTCTTTGAGCTGTGGCAGCTTTGTTTGAATACGGGCATTGCTGTCTCTTGGTTGAAGTATTCAAAGATTGCTGTGTCATAGTCAGAACTTTGTGCAAAGGCGTATGTTGCAAAACGGAAACGGTCTTCCATAGTTGTAGAACATTGTTGCTTTGAGAGCAATTCAACCAATTCTCCATAGTGTTCGACAGATGGTACAATCAAGACATCTTTGTAGTTCTTTGCTGCTGCCCTTATGAGTGATATTCCGCCTATGTCAATCTTTTCGATAATGTCTTGACGACTTGCTCCGCTCTCTACCGTCTTTTTGAACGGATAAAGATCGACTATCACAAGGTCTATCTCCGGAATTTCATATTGTTTGATTTGTTCAATATCTGAATCGTTGTCTCTGCGACAAAGTATTCCGCCAAAAACTTTCGGGTGCAGTGTTTTCACTCTTCCTCCAAGAATAGAAGGATAGCCGGTAAGCCCCTCCACTGTCTTTGCTTTTATTCCCAAATTGCAAATATAATCGTATGTTCCTCCGGTCGAATAAATCTCTACGCCGTTTGCATCAAGCAATTTTACTATCTCGTCCAAGCCGTCTTTGTAAAAGACCGAAATCAATGCACTCTTTATTTTTTTCATCTCTACGATACCGTTTTTTATGTTGTTAATCCTATTATCTTTTTTGTGTTTATTTGCTGTTTGTTTTGGGAGGTTTTGTCTCTTATCCTCCAAACTCTATGCCCAAACCTTTGGCTGTCTGCACAAGGAAGCTGTCGGGCGAAACCAAATGAGGTTCTTTCAGCGCTTCTTCCAAGGTAACGGCAATGATGTCGGGGTGTTTGTAGGCAACCATTTTGCCAAATTCTCCGCTTTTTGCAAGTTCAAAGGCTTTCACTCCAAACTCTGAAGCAAGCACTCTGTCGTATGCAATCGGTGTGCCGCCTCGTTGCAGGTGTCCGAGAACCGAAACTCTTATGTCGTGTTCCACTCCTGCTTGTTGCAACTCCAATTTGAGGGTTTGTCCTATGCCTCCGAGTTTGAAATTGCTATATCCGGGTTCGTCTGCTTTCAAACCGACCTTTTCTCCCCGTGCATTGCGACTTCCTTCTGCCACAACAATGATGCAAAAGCCCCTGCCCTTTTTGTAGCGACTTTCAATCTTCTCTTTGATTTTGTTTATGTCGTATGGGATTTCGGGAATGACACACACATCTGCTCCTCCTGCTATTGCAGCATTGAGTGCTATCCAACCTGCATCGCGACCCATGACTTCCAAAACAAATATTCTGTTGTGGCTTGCCGCTGTTGTTACCAACTTATCGACAGCTTCGGTTGCTATCTGAACAGCTGTCTGAAAACCAAATGTAAAGTCCGTCATCGACAAATCATTGTCTATCGTTTTTGGCACGCCTATTATGTTCAGACCTTTGTCATAAAGAGCTTTGGAAATACGTTGAGAGCCGTCTCCTCCTATGTTGATGACAGCATCGACACCCATATATTGCAATTTCCTTATCATTTGGTCGCTTACATCGACCGTTTCCCACGTTCCGTCAGAACGTTTTACCGGATAGGCAAAAGGACCTCCCTTGTTGGTTGTTCCGATTATTGTTCCGCCTTGAATAAGTATGCCGGAAACGCTGTCGTTATCCAACACCACAACTTCGGTCGGCTCTCTCAAAACTCCGTTAAACGACTCTATACAACCAATTACCTCCCAATCCTTCTCCTGAGAAGCTCGCTTTACTATTGCTCTTATTACAGCATTCAAGCCCGGGCAATCGCCGCCCCCTGTTACTACCATCAGTCTTTTCATAATCTGTCCTGAGTTTTGAAAAATGGAATTATGCTTTCTATCTTATCCAAAACCTCATCTCTGCCATTGCTGTTTTGAGACGAAGTCTGCAAAATATCGGGCAACTCTTCCCAATATTCCGACAAGGCTTGCTTAAAACGCTCTACGCTTTCGGCTGTTTTCTTTGCCGTCTGCTTATCGGTTTTGGTAAATATAATTGTAAGAGGAACGCCGTTCTCGCCAAGGAAGTTGATAAACTCCAAATCTATCTTTTGTGGTTCTAAACGAGAATCAACCAACACGAAAACACTCAACAAGTTCTCTCTTTGCAAAAGGTACTCGTTTATCATCTTTTGCCACTGTTTGCGGTTGCTCATTGAGATTTTTGCATAGCCATAGCCGGGCAAATCGACCAAGTACCACTCTGAATTTATCAAAAAGTGGTTTATAAGCTGCGTTTTACCGGGTTGGGAAGAAGTCTTTGCCAAATCTTTCTTGTCTGTGAGCATATTTATCAGCGAACTCTTGCCTACGTTGCTCCTGCCGATAAAAGCAAATTCCGGCTTATCGGCTTTAGGACACTGTCCGACCTGTGGGCTGCTTTTGACAAACTCTGCTGTTTTTACTATCATGCTCCGATATTATATTGTAAGGTGTCTCTTCTTCTTTTCTTCATATATGTCGTCTATTGTAACGAGTATGCCCGTTTCTTCGACGTTTGAGAAGTGTTTGTTTATCGAAGTACCGAAACTTTTCATCGTCGAAGACAAATTCATATAAGCATTAACCAACGGAGGTATGTTTTCGTTCAAAGCTCTTACGCTTTTGACCAAAATTTGATAGTCTTCCTTGTAGTTTTTTCCGCAAAATAGTTTGACAAGCAGGTTATAGTCTGTCTCTATCTCCACTCTTTCTTTCGGGAACACCAATCCCTCATTGTCGGGGAAGTGTTTCTTGTAGAAATATAGTATATAGTCTCTCGCAGTCTTGTTCATTGAAGGATACATCGTTATCTTTCCAAAGAAATACTTCACACTCGTATCTTTGGCAACCAATCCGCCCAATCCGTCCCAAATGTTGTCCAAAGAATACATACCCTTACGCAAATTGACCGTCGGTTGATATTCCGGACGTACGAAGCTCCTGCCGAGTTCCATCATATTGCCAAGGTAACGCTCAACAAACTCATCTGTAAATTCAAACAAATCGGCTGTGGCACTGAACAATTCTCCGCTTTCTTGACGCATAATGTCTCTTCCCACAATAAATCGGTAGCCTCCTATAATCTCTTGGTCGGTCGTATCCCACACAAAAAGTTGTTGATAGCAGTGCGGTTCCGGTGCAAGGTCATATTGATCGATGTCGCACTCTGTTCCGCTTCCTCCTCCGCTTGCTCCAAAACTTATCTCCCTCAACCGACCGATTTCTCTCATGATTGAAGGTGAGCGGTGGGCGTTTGTAACATATATCTCGCGGTTGGCATAATTCGTTTTTTTCAAAAAAGTCGCACTCTTCAACTCTTCCAAAATCAAGTTTTTATCTACCGGTGGTATAACGTATGATGTATCTATCGCTTTTTGCATTTTGTCCCTCCTGTTCTTTTTATGAATTAAACTCAATCTGCGGATTATCTTTCAATTTATAGACATGATCTCTGACCGTTGCCGCCCAAGCAAGGTGGTTTTTGCTTTTGTCAAACACCGTGTAAGGAATGGGCTTACCAAAGGTAAGAGTAATTGTTTTGTTTTTGTATCTGAACATCTCGTCCGGCAACAAAATCATTTCCAAGTCGAATTTTATTCCGAAAAACATACGAATTTTTGACAGACGGTAGAACCTTTTGGAATTCATTCCCTCAATATATACAGGGGTTACATTTCTCTCAAACTCCACTGCCTTTCTGACGAATGTTTTCTTCCATGGAAAGTCTTGAAACTTGCCTTTTATGTATTTAGACTCTGTTCCGGCGGGGAAATACATTATGCAACTGTTACCCTTGAACGCTTCGTTCAACACATCGTGGTTGTGAGAGTTTTTGCCGTACTTGTTAATCGGCACAAACGTCCCCTTAAACCCGGGCAAGGCACAAAGCAAATCATTGACGGGGAAAAGCACATCACTTCTCTTGCTTCCCAAGATACTAATCAGGCTCATGCCGTCTATACTTCCTATGGGGTGATTGGCAACTATCAAAGGTCTGCCCTCGTATGGTATATTTTCAGGATTTTTTACAACAATGTTTACATTGAGCATGTCTTTGAGAATACAATCTGCAAAGGCTGCTCCCTTATAATCCCGATATTTATAAATACCAGCGTTAATCTCATCAAGATGAACAAGTTTCTTAAACCATGAAAGCACGAATTTGGGAAGAATACGAAGTAGTTTTTTATTCTTGCCGGCTATCAGTCGTTCCAAACTGATAAATTGGGGGGTTATTTGCTGAGAGTCATTATTCTCCATTTCTTTTTTTTGCCATGATTTCAACGGCAAAGGTACAAAATAATTAAGAACTGACGCTTATCAATCTCTCGTTTTCGCTGACAACATCAATTTTTATTGTAATAACATCCTCAGGAAGAAGCGGCAAAACTCGTTCGCTCCACTCCAAAAAGCAATATGAACCGCTGTAAAAGTATTCCTCCGTTCCAATCTGCACAGCCTCCGAAACGTCTTCAAGTCTGTAAAAATCAAAGTGGTAAATTTCTCCTACCTTTGGCGAGAGGTACACATTCACAATGGCAAATGTAGGAGAGCAAACATTGTCTTTGCAATCCAAAGCCTTACAAAGAGATTTTGCAAAGGTTGTTTTACCTGCACCCATCTGCCCTTCCAATGCAAACACTCTGCCTGACGAAAAAACAGAAAGCACATCCTTTGCAACCTCGTCCAACTGCGACAAATCCTTTACTCTATATACCTTTTCCATTTCGCTCTATTTGTTTTTGAGATGTATGAAAGGAATGAGTACTTCTTCCATAGATATGCCTCCGTGTTGGAAAGTATTTTTGTAGTACTGCACATAGTGGTTGTAATTGTTGGGATATGCAAAGAAGTCGTTTGCCTTGGCAAAAATGTAAGGAGAAAGTATGTTAAGCCTTGGCAGAAGAATATCCTCGGGTTTTGCAACTGCAAACACTTCTTTTGGATTGTAGTCCAAAAGTCTGCCGACTTTGTAACGCAAATTGACCGATGCTTCCTTTGTAGCTTTGATTTTAATCGGTCGGGCAACCCTTACCGAGCCGTGATCGGTGGTTATGAACACGTTTACGTTCTTATTGCTCAAAAACTTCAACACTTCCAACAGCGGAGAGTGAGCAAACCATGTTCTTGTAACGCCTCTATAAGCATTTTCGTCCTCTGCAAGCTCTCTTACCAAGTCTGACTCTGTTCTTGCGTGCGACAGCATATCTATAAAGTTGTAAACAATGACGTTCAGCTTGTTTTGCATCAAGTTTGGCAGATTATCAATCATCTTTTTGCCATACTGCACATTCAAAACCTTGTGATAGGTTGTCTTTACGTCCATATTGTGCCTTGCAAGCTGCTTTTGCAAAAACAAGTGTTCGTTCTGGTTTTTGTTTCCCTGCTCGTCTTCATCTATCCACAAGTCGGGATAAACCCTTTTAATGTCGTAGGGCATCAAGCCCGCAAACAAAGCATTTCTTGCGTACTGTGTGGTTGTGGGAATAATACTATAATAAAGGTCTTCCTTCTCCACCCTCAAATATTCCTCCACCATAGGTTGCAGAGCCTTCCATTGATCAAACCTGAAATTGTCAATCACAATAAGGAAGGTAGGTTTGTCTTCTTTAAGGCGAGGGAAGACTTTGTCAGAAAGAAGTCTGTGCGAAAGCAAAGGTTCGTTGCCGCTTTCTTTTCTTATCCAATTTTGGTAGTTTTTCTCATAATACTTCGAGAACTGCACATTTGCCTCAATTTTTTGCTGCTTCAATATCTCGAATATGCTCGTATCTTCGCTTTCAGACAGCTCAAGCTCCCAATAAACCAACTTTTTGTAAAGCTCAATCCACTCCTCGCTATCCATATTGCCCATAAGCTGCAAGCCGATGTTGCGAAACTCCTGCTGATAGTTCATTGTCGATTGCTCGCTTACCAACCTCTTTGTGTCCAAGTGTTTTTTGAGTGTAAGCAAAATCTGATTGGGATTTACCGGTTTGATGAGATAGTCCGAAATCTTGCTGCCTATGGCCTGCTCCATGATGTGTTCTTCTTCGCTTTTGGTAATCATGATTATCGGAAGAGCGGGATAGCGGTTCTTTACCATGTTCAACACTTCCAAGCCCGTAAGTCCGGGCATATTTTCGTCCAAAAACATTATGTCTATCGGCTTGTCAGCCAACACTTCAAGTGCTTCATTGCCGTCTATTGCCGCTGTTATCGAATAGCCCTTGGTTTCCAAAAAAAGAATATAGGGTTTGAGCAAATCTATCTCGTCATCTACCCACAAAATATTGACCATAAGAAAATACAACTATATTAAACGTTCAAACAAAGAACGTCTGAGAAAACAAAATGTTATGCAAAGGCGGAAATCTTATCGAAGAAATTCGACTATTCTGCCCTCATCTATAGTAATTGAGCGGTACAAATCGACCACCTTCCCATCTTCGAGAAGAACGACAAGGGGTTGCTTACCCTTGGTTGCCGCAAGAAATTCGCCCACAGGCACTATTGCCGAGTGCGAAGGCTCAGCTCCCGTCTCCTTGTAGAACTTTTTTATACTTTCTTCTTTTCCCCAAAAGACTGCAACAAAATCTGCACGATTCAAATCGTGTCTTTTTATCATCACGTCAAGTTTCATTGCCGTCCGTTTGCAATGTTTGCAACCTGTCGAGTAGAGACAGAGAACTTTCTTGCCGCTTTGCAGATTCAAAGGCTCAACCTTTTCATCTTGCAAGAGAAGTTCGAACTTGGGCATATCGAGTGAGGCACTCTTGTCGTAAAGAGAATAAACTATAATGTCGGGAGCTTTGACAACATAGGTCAGAGAAGCCGACACAACGAACAATCCTGCAATTATCCACTTGTCAAATCGCAGCTTTACGCCTTCCTGCCAAAACATAAAGGCAGAAAGAGCCAACAGTACAAGGTTTTTGATTATCGTCCGGGTGTCGTCAAGGACCAAAACCGTGCCAAAACAATGGCAATTCTCTTGCGACACATCAAAAAGCAAAGGTTTGACCAGCACATATAGGGTAAGGGCCGCCAAAAAGGCAATAACAACAAGGCGGACAACCTTTTGCCAAAAGCCGCACACCAACACAAGCCCCAAGAAACCCTCAAAGGCTATGAGAAACCTTGTCAAAAACTGAGTAACGTCCCAAGAGAACAATTTATGTTCAAACACGAACATATCGACTGCTTCAATCGACAAGAGCTTTGTAACTGCCGAAGCAACGAAAACAAGCCCTATGAAAATTCTTGCAACAATTCCTATTGTTCTCTTGGCGTTCATCTTTATTTACTCTTACATATCGACACAACTAACCGGAGTGCTACTTCCGGGAGCTGCCTTTTTGTTCAAATCTATTACATTGATTTGAGAGCAGTCTCCGCTCCAATCGCTCACCGGTACCTCTGTTCCGTTTTCGTATGTGCAGACGCAATCGTTAGTATCGCCACAAGAGTACAAAGCAAACGCAAAAGCACTTGCAACCGCAAGATAAATCAATCTTTTCATATCAAAAATAATTACCCGATTAAACAAGACATAGGGAATGTTCCCTCAGGAACAACTCCCTATGTCTGACTTTCAGAATTGATTACTTCTCAACGCAAGAGAAAGTTCCACCAAGACTTTCGATGTCTCTCCACTCTTCTGGTAACAAATCAGCAGTTACCTCAGAGCACTCACCGTCAAATTCAAGCACTTCGACAGTTTCTGGGTTGGTATTATCAAAACCTACTGTACAATCGCAGTCTGATGTAGGGTTGCAAGCTACAAATCCCATAGCTGCGACAGCTCCCAATAAAAACAAAGCTTTTTTCATTTGTATTAAATTTTAATTTTTATCCCCTACTCTAAAAAATGGATTTTCGGGTTCCTCCATCGAATTTGTTCAATCCGCACTGCAAAGATATACAAAAAAGAACAAATTGACCAAAAACAAAGTATTTTTTTTGCACAAGGTCGAAAATACAAACCCACACTCCGATTTTGCAATCGTTTATTCTACAATCATTTACGCTTCTTGAAGACTTAATATAAAATTGTGGGCTAAAATCCGAAAATTTCATGTATTTCGTTCTTCGGAAAGCAGAGAGAAAAACACCCTTGCAAAAAGGTGCAAAAATAAAACGCCGTTTTGCTGCGATAAAACGGCGTTTTAGTCAATGCAAAACGGCGTTTTGTCTTCGTTAAAACGCCGTTTTATTTTCGGCAATTCCTTATTTCTGATTATCAACTCGTTACAAAGACAAAATTTATTACTTGTAGTAGTTTTCTCTTTCGATTTTTTCTCTCACTTTTTCGGCAACAATGTAGCGTATGGACTTGTTTTCTGCCACACATTGGCGAATATAGGTTGAAGAAATGTCAATCATCGGTGCAGAAGTCAGAGTTACCGAGGGGTGAGAGAGCAATTCACAACTCTCGCAGTGCGGACGAGGATAGACAAATATCCTATGGGAAGAAAGGATTGAACGATAGTCTTTCCACAAGTGGAAAGTGCTGATGTTATCCTGCCCCATGATAAGGCAAAACTCCGTGTCGGGGCAGCGTTTTTCCAATTCTGCAAGGGTATCGACCGTGTAGGAGGGCGAAGGAAGCGAAAACTCTATATCGCAAGCCTCTGTCAGCGGATTGTCTTCGGTTGCAAGTCTCACCAATTCAAAACGCTTTTCGTCCTCAAGCAGACCTTCGGGAGTTTTGAGGGGATTGAGCCGGCTGACAACAAACCAAAGAGTATCGATGTCAGTGTTTTCTATCATATATTGGGCAACTATCAGATGCCCTGTGTGAATCGGATTGAAACTTCCGAAATACAATCCCACAATTTTACTTTTTTGCTTCATGGTTTTGGTAAAAAAGGAGTTTTATGCCAAGGTTTACGAAAATCCGAGTGCAAAGGGTTACAGCCAAAGGCTTTTTTCTCTGCTTTTTTACCCTGCGGATTAAAAATAATTGTTAGCTTTGCAGACTTAAACGCAAAACAGAGATGAAAAAAATCATACTTGCCATATTTCTACTTGCCACGGGAGTGTTGTCGGCACAAAATGTGAGCATAGATATTTCGGGAGCTAACATTGGCGGAAAGCAAATCCGTTTGTTTCTTGAGGACGATTATTTGTCGGGCTTGGACAAACAAGTTTCCGCAAAGACGCTCTCGCAAGAAGATACGTCCTGCAACTTCGGACTTCTGACCGACGGAGTGAGCATAATCACCATAAAGATTGATGCTTTCGAGTACAGCTTTGTCTCTCAGCCCGGAAAGATTTACTCTCTTGCGATTGACAGCATAAATTTTGCCGTTGCCGATTCGGTCAATGTGCTTATGTACAAGCAAACCCTGCCTGTAAAGATTACCAACCTTGCCCCCGATGACCTCAATACCAAGATAGAAAGATTTGATGTGGCAACAGAAGACTTTGTGAGCCGCAATGCACGCAATCTTTTGGTTACAAGAGACAACACTGTTACCGATTCGCTTGTTGCACTGCTCAACAGCTTTTTGGCAGACGAACCCCAAGGGTCTTACTTTGCCGAATATGTAAAGTATGAAATCGGAAAGATAAAGCACGTCTTGCGATTGGAAAGCCGAAAGGCTCTCAGAGAGGCACTCTTTGGCGACAAACCTATACAATATTATAATATGGGATATATGGATTGCTTTAACCATATCTTTTCTCACTACTTTTCGCAAGGCAACAAGTACCTTTCTCAAGATGAATTGGAGTTTTGGCTCACCACGAACAACTATGACGACCTCATGGACGCACTCGGCAAAGACAAGGTGTTGAAAAACGAAGTTCTCAGGGAGTTTGTGTTGATTAAAGGCATGAAAGACGCTTATTTGGAGGGCGATTTTGATCGTGCAGACATCATAAAGATGTTGGAAAAGATTGCTTCGAGAACAAAATTTGAGCAACACCGCAAAACAGCTCTTGCAACCATCGAATACCTTTTGGGAATTTCTCACAGCGGACTTGCAATCAAAGACTTTGAAACCATTGACATAAACGGAGAAAAGCAAAACTTGGCACAGTTTTTGAGTAAACCCTTGGTGATAAACTTTGTTAAACTAAACGACATAAGCTCAAAACGAGAGTTGGAAGTGGTCAATTATATGTACGACAATATAAAAGATAACTGCAATGTGCTGTCGGTGTGTTGCGACAGGAGCCTCGATGCGATGTACAACTTCTTGCGGAATACCAAGGTCGGCAACAAATACAAATGGAACTTTGCATTCTTCAATTCAAACTACGACTTGTTGGAGTTCTTTCAGGTAAGAACATTTCCGGCTTTCATTTTGGTTTCGCCTGAGGGCAAAATAGAAGAAAATCCCATGCGAAATCCGAGCGAAGGAGGCTTGTCGAGGTTTGCAAACCAAAAACAAGAAAAACAATAATGACATAAAAACAAGCTGCAAACAGAAAAAAAAGAAGTACATTTGCAGTTTGAATGAAACGGAACTGCCAAAAGACAAGTACAAAAGGCAAAATCATAGAAATAATAACCAAAAAAAGAACGTTATAACAAATGAACAAGGCAGACAGCGTGGTTATCATTCCTACTTACAACGAGAAAGAAAACATCGAAAACATCATTCGCTATGTCTTCTCGTTGGAAAAGGAGTTCCATATACTCATTGTGGAAGATAATTCACCCGACGGAACAGCCGATATAGTCAAAAGACTTATCGAAGAGTTCCCCGAAAGGCTTTTTATCGAGCAGAGAAAAGGCAAACTCGGCTTGGGGACGGCTTACATTCATGGTTTCAAATGGGCTTTGCAAAGAGGCTATGACTTTATCTTTGAAATGGATGCCGACTTTTCGCACCCTCCAAAAGACCTTTTGAGACTTTATGAGGCTTGTTCAAAGGGTGCAGACATGGCAGTGGGGTCTCGGTATGTCGATGGTAAAATATCGGTTGTGAATTGGCCCATCGGCAGGGTTATAATGTCATATTACGCCTCTTGGTACGTAAGATTGATTACCGGAATGAGAATTGGAGATGCCACAGCCGGCTTTGCCTGCTACAAAAGGCAGGTATTGGAGCAGATTAAACTTGACAAGATAAGATTTGTGGGCTATGCCTTCCAGATTGAAATGAAATATACTGTCTTTAAGAAGGGATTTAAGATTGTCGAAGTGCCGATTATCTTCACCGACAGAGTGTTTGGCGAAAGCAAGATGAGCATGAAAATATTCAAAGAAGCATTCTTCGGAGTCTTCTCCCTCAAATTCAGAAATTGGAAAAAGTACTAATCAGATAAAATTCAACAATAAAAAATGAGAAAAAGCACAAATATCCTTTTGACACTTGTGTTTGTATTTGCAAGCATGGGTGTTTTTGCCCAGAAAGGGCTTATCGACATCAAAAAACTACAAGACAGAGAATATTATCCTACTTCTGTCTTAGTAAAATACGTCAATGACAAAGGCTCTTACGCATATACCGAAACAGGCAGAGAACTTGTCATGGTAAATGCCAAAGGCAAGACAACAACCTTGGACTTGCAAACAGTGGGAGAAGAATTGGGCAGCTTTGCTTCAATAGAATTTTTGTCAGATGACCAATTTGCATTTCTCAATCGAGAAAGAACCGCAATCTTTCACTACAACATCAAGACAAAACAGCTCGACAAAGTATGCACTCTCAAAGAGGGTGGAGCAAACTTTGAGTTGGATTTGAAAAATGCAAGTGCCGCTTATACCATTGACGGAAATGTGTGGTTTTCTTCAAAGAACAGCAAGCCCGTTCAGCTTACAACCGACGGCGGAAACGGCATTACATACGGTGAAGCGGTACACAGAAACGAGTTTGGCATAGAAAAAGGATTTTTCTTGTCGAACGACGGCAGCAAGTTGGCATTTTATCGCATGGACGAGACGATGGTAAAGCAGTATCCTTTGGTTAATACCGACACAAGGGAGGCTGAGCCTACCCCTATCCGCTATCCGATGGCAGGAATGAAGTCTCACGAAGTTACAGTCTTGGTTTATGATGCTCAAAGCGGCAAAACAACAGAATTGCAAACCAGAAAAGACAACTCCATTGAGGAAAGAGAAGCATACCTTACCAATTTGACATGGAATTCCGACGGTTCACTGCTCTATATTCAGAAACTAAATCGCAAACAAAACCATTTGAAGATGTGCAGCTTTGATGTTGCAAGCGGCAAACTCCACAAGGTCTTGTTTGAAGAGACGAGTAACAAATATGTAGAGCCGGAATCTCCGATTTTCTTCCTGCCTACAAACAGCAATCAGTTTGTTTATTTGAGCGAAAGGGACGGATACAATCATGCTTACCTGTATGATCAAGACGGAAAGCTGATAAAGCAACTCACCTCGGGCAGCTGGATGATTAACTCGATAGAAGGATTTGACACAAAGGGCAACGAAATGTTCTTCTACGCAACCAAAGATTCTCCTTTGGAGAGAAATTTGTATGCTTTCAACTTCAAGAGCGGCAAAGTGCGTCGTTGCACCCCCGAAAAGGGTACTCACTCTGTTGTTTTCAGCAAAGACGGAAAGTTTTTCTCGGATAGTTACAGCAGTTCCACAGAAGCAAGACGCATTGTGCTGTATGACAACAAGGGAAAGCAAGTTTCGCAAATCCACAAGGCAGAAGACCCTTGGGCAAAGTTGGATAAACCACAAATAGACGTCTTTACAATCAAGGCAGAAGACGGAACAGAACTCTATGCCCGCATGATAAAACCGACAAATTTCGATGCAAACAAGAAATATCCCGTGATAGTATATGTGTATGGTGGTCCGCACGCACAACTCATCACCGACAGCTGGCTTTCGGGGGCAAACAACTTCTTCCTCTTCCTTGCACAACAAGGATTTATCGTTTGGACGGTAGATAGCAGGGGTTCTGCAAACCGCGGTTACGAATTTGAGAGTGCAATATGGAGAAACTGCGGCTCTATTGAGGTAAGCGACCAAATGGCAGGGGTAAACTATTTGAAAACTCTTCCATACGTCGATAGCGAACGCATTGGCGTCGATGGTTGGAGCTATGGTGGATTTATGACAATCTCACTTAAATTGAAGAACCCGGGAGTTTTCAAGGTTGCAACGGCAGGCGGTCCTGTCATTGATTGGAAATGGTACGAGATTATGTATGGTGAGCGATATATGTCCTCACCCGAAGACAATCCGGAGGGATATAAGAAATCTTCTTTGCTCAACTATGCAGACCAATTGGAGGGAAAACTTCTCGTAATTCACGGAGCGCAAGACCCGACCGTCGTTATGCAACATTCTTTGGAGTTTATAAAGCGTTGTATCAAGGCAGGAAAGAACATAGACTACTTTATATATCCCGATCACGAGCATAACGTAATAGGAAAAGACAGAATACATTTGTACGAGAAGATTTACCGTTATCACAAAGAGAACTTGTAAAACAGGAAACCGACAAAACAGCATATTAAATCCTTAATCTTATGAAAGTTTTTGAAGATATGAAACAAACAATCGTTTTATTGTTATCATTAAGTCTGTCGATTGGCGTGGCATTTTCGCAAAGTGAGTTGGTCGAATCTCCTTCGGGTTTGATTGTTGAGGACTTGGACGTAACTCAGGCTACACTTCGTTGGAACAATCAGACCAATGTAGCATCTTGGATTGTGAGTTACAGAGTTTTTCAGCAAGAGCAGTCAAACCAACTGACGACTTCGGACACTGTTGCGTATCTTCAAGAACTCATAAGCGGCACTCGCTATCTTTGTTCGGTAAGAGCGATAGACATTAACGGCGACACCACTGCGGAAAGTGAAATTCTGAGCTTTGTAACCTTGGGATTTGACAGTGATTGTCCCCAAGTGGAAAATTTAAGCATCGCAAGCATGAACTCAGGCGGCATTACCGTGCAATGGTTCTCACAATCGGAAGCCTCAAGCTGGGAAGTGGTATGCTCCGACCCCGGAACAAATCCGAGCCTTGAAGGAAATTCGCGACAAACCGCCAACTTCGAGCAGCAAATGGGCGGATTGACAAGCTGCAATCGCTATCAGATTGCAGTACGTTCCCTTTGCTCGCAGTCGGTCAGCGATTGGAGGTACATTTATGCCAAATACCTGCCTTACAATGTGCAATCGCTTCCTTTGCAAATAGATTTTGAGAACGCAAACGACAATATAAATGTAGGATTTATCAATTCGGCAACCAATGCTTGGGAAATCGGCACGGCAACCAACGCAAGCAGCATAGGCTCTTCGGCATTGTACATATCAAATGACAATGGTGCGACTAACTCTTGCGACAATTCTACCGCCGCAATCAGCTATGCGTATATGGATTTCGACATTCCCGAAACTGCCGTGAGCTTTTATATTGATTTTAAGTACAAGACGACTGCCGTTTTGCAAAATGCGGCACTCAAAGTCTTCCTTGTAAGTCCCGAAAGTGCTATAAGCATCGACCAACTGCCCTCGGCAAACAACCAAGTGGGCGAAGCAGCTTACATTGGAGCAAACAACACGTGGACAGAGATACATATCGAATTACCCTCTTTCCACATCGGCACAACCAAACGAATACTTTTTGTGTGGCAAAACCAAGACAATGCCCCAAGTAGTGCAGCCGTTGCGATAGATGACATATATCTTACGGCAAGATATTGTGCCACACCTTCAAATCTGAGAGCCGAAAGTGTATCGAGCAATTCTGCTATTTTGGCTTGGGACACAAGAGACAACCAATCGTCCTACAATTTGGAATACAAGCCCACCGAAGAAAGTGAATGGACACTTTTGCAAAACGTAGTGCCAAACAGCGTGTTCAACAACCTGCAAAGTGCGACTTCTTACACTTTCAGAGTGCAGGCAGATTGCTCAGACGAGCAGAGTTTTTGGTCTGATACCGCAGTATTTTCGACAAGCGTTCCCGTGGCAACACCTTCGGACTTGATTGTAAGTGCGTTTGACGATACGAGTGCAACGATTTCATGGTCTTCGGACCCCGTGGTACAAAAATGGCTTGTGGAACTCACCAACCAAGAGACACAAAACACTAACCGAACAGAGGTTACGCAAGCTGTGGCACATCTTGGCAACCTGTCGGAAAACACTTTCTATGCCATAAGAGTAAGAGCTGTTTCGATAACAAACGACACAAGCAACTATTCTTCGACGGTTTATGTTCACACTCTTTGCTCTCCAATCGACCAATTTGCCTACGAGTGCAATGATACCATAAAATTTGCAAACGACGGAGGCTTTTGCTTTGAAAGAGAGTGCTGGCGAGAAAGCACCGACACGCTTTACAGTCCGCTTTTCAACCTTTCGGCAAGTGCAAATCCTGTTTTAACCTTTGAACTCCTTTCCGAAGGAGGCAATGTTCCACGATTGCTCTTTTCCGGCATGGAGGGAGGCTTCCAAACTCTTGCTCCGCTTTCTTTGGGAAGCAATGCGATAGTTCTTTCTGACATTATGGAAAGAGACAGAGTAATGTTTGCATTTCAAAGCGAGATAATAGATGACAGAGATTGCAGTTTCAAGATTGCAAACCTGACAATCAAAGACACCTGTCTTACTCCCGACAATCTGACTGTCAATCAAATTGAGGCAAACTCGGCAGTTTTGGAATGGGACGCATACTCCAACAACACCTCTTTTGCAATCACATTGGTCAATCCTCAAACAGAAGACACCTTACGCACAACCGCAACGGGCAACTCATACACTTTTGAAGACCTTGAACCAAATACACAATATATTGTTTGGTTTTCGGGCTTATGCGGAGAGCTTTCGGCAAACAACTTTGCAATGATAAGTTTCACAACCGCCGCCGAGGCACAAGGTTGTCAAACTCCGACAAATTTTGTTTGCCAACATTACCAAAGCAAAGGGGACGAGACCATAGTATGCACTTGGGACGATGTTGAAGACAACCCTTACATACAATGGGAAGTGAACTATAAGGAGGCTTATGCGGTCAATTTCTCTTCGGCAACGGTGGCTCACTATCCGCGATTTACTCTTCGCAACTTAGATTTGGGCAGTCGCTGGGAGTTTAGAGTAAGAGCGATTTGTTCTTCGGCAGATGTTTCCGATTGGACCGAAATTCAGACTGTCATTGTGGGAGATCAAGGAATTGATGCGGCAAGCTCAAAAATTGAAGAGCTGAAAATATATCCCAATCCTGCAACTCACATCTTGCACGTCAAGTGTGGCACAAGCAGAATAACCAATGCGCAACTCTCCGACGCAAACGGACGTGTTGTGAAGGCGTGGGACTTGTTACCGGAGGAAATTGACATCAGCGGATTAGAAAAAGGATATTACTTCCTCTCCATGACAATCAATTCAACCCGCATATCAAGAAAGATAAGCATACAATAATTAAGTAAAAAACGCCGTTTGAGGCAATATTCCGACCAAAAGAGTGTAACAAAACGGCATTTTTGTCGTAAAGTGTTATAGTTTTGTTTGAAATTTGAGATAGAAGAATGAGACAACTGAAAATTACAAAGCAGCTAACAAACAGAGAGATTACTTCTTTGGACAAATACTTGCAGGAGATTGGCAGATTGGAAATGCTCTCTCCCGAAGGAGAAGTACAACTTGCTCAAAGAATTAAAGCAGGAGACCGCATCGCTTTGGAGAAACTTACAAAAGCTAATCTTCGTTTTGTAGTCTCTGTGGCAAAACAATATCAAAATCAAGGCATGAGCCTTCCCGATTTGATAAACGAGGGTAATCTCGGATTGATAAAAGCAGCACAACGATTTGACGAGACAAGAGGATTTAAGTTTATTTCGTATGCCGTTTGGTGGATTCGCCAATCAATATTGCAAGCCTTGGCGGAACAATCGCGAATTGTGCGTCTGCCTCTAAATAAAATCAGTTCGCTTAACAAAATCACCAAAACATACGCTCAGTTGGAGCAAAAATATGAAAGAGCGCCCAATGCCGGCGAACTTGCCGAGGAATTGGATATGCCGCTTGCCGAAGTGAGCGAGAACCTTCGCAACAGCGGTAAACACCTTTCGATGGATGCACCTCTTGCGTCGGACGAAGAGAACAATATGTACGACTACATGAAAAACGACGACGGCTCAACACCCGAATCGGAGTTGATGTACGAGAGTTTGAAGACCGAAATAAATCGTGCAATCTCCACTCTGTCTCCAAAAGAAGGCGACATAATCAAGATGTTCTTCGGTTTGGAAGGCTACCCTCCTATGACCTTGGACGAAATTGGCGAGAAGTTCGACTTGACAAGAGAGAGAGTGCGACAAATCAAAGAGAAAGCAATACGACGCTTGAAGCACACCTCCCGCTCTCAGATTTTGCAATCATATTTAGGTTAAATATTCATGTTTTTTATCTTTTTGAGACGATGTCTTGTACTGAAATAACAAAGACATCGTCTCTTTTGTGTTCCCAAAGCACAAAGCAGTCTTTGCAAAACGCCGTTTCGGTTGTGCTGAAACGCCGTTTTATTCTGTCAATTCGCCGTTTCATTTGAACCAAAGGGCGTTTTGCAACCAATTTATTTGTTGTACCTTTGCACCAAAATAGTTTTTTGAACAATCACAACAAAAGCACAGATATGTCAAAGCAAGAATTAAACACTCTGTTGTCAAGACGTACAATCAGAGAATACTCGGACAAAAAGATAAGTCGAGAAGATTTGGACTTGATACTTGAAGCCGGCATAAGAGCTTCAAATTGCGGTAATATGCAACTTTATTCCATAATAGAGACAAGGCTGCAGGAACGCAAAGATGCTCTTTGTAAGCTGCATTTCAACCAACCTATGGTCAGCACTGCCGACACCGTGCTTACGGTTTGTGCAGATGTCAATCGTTTTCACAAATACTGCGAGCAAAGAGGAGCAAAACCCGCTTACAACAACTTCTTGTGGTTTCAGGTTTCGACCATTGACGCCACTATATGTACCCAAGCCATGGTTTCGGCGGCGGAAGCCTTGGGCATAGGGGCTTGTTACTTAGGCACAGTTACCTATATGGCAGAGCCTATTGCCGAATTGCTAAAACTTCCAAAGCACGTGATACCCGTCACTACCATAACACTCGGCTATCCTGCCAAAACGCCGGCTCTTACCGAACGTCTGCCGCTTAAAGCCGTCGTTCACACCGAACAATATCAAGACTATTCAGACGAAAAAATAGAAGAAATCTACTCAGATTTTGAACAACTGCCACAAATCAAGGAATACATACGCCAAGCCGAGCAAGACAATCTCGCAAAAGTATTTACCGAAGTACGCTATCCCGAAAGAGACTCTGTCGCTTTCTCAAAATCGTATATGGAATTTGCGAAAAAACAAGACATGATGTAGAAACAATCAAACTAAAAAGAGAAAAGAGGTTTGTCAAAACGACTTACCTCTTTTCTCTTTTGTACTCCGGACGGGACTTGAACCCGTACGAACGCAATGTTCACAGGATTTTAAGTCCTGCGTGTCTACCAATTCCACCACCAGAGCCCGTATGGCTAAAAAAAAATCCGAAATAATCGGATTTTCTTTTTGGAGAGCGGAAAACGAGACTCGAACTCGCGACCCCAACCTTGGCAAGGTTGTGCTCTACCAACTGAGCTATTTCCGCCTGATTTGCGTTTGCAAAGATACGCCGTTTTTTCAATTCCACCAAATAAAAATCAAATTTTTTCCAATCTTTTCTTGATTTCGTACAGCTTGTTTAGAGCTTCAATAGGTGTAAGATTTTCTAAATCAACACTTAGAATACTATCTTTAATATCTGTTAAAAGTGGGTCTTCAAGCTGAATAAAACTCAACTGAAAGTCGTTTTTCGGTTTTTTTTCCGGCTTTGATGTCGTTTTTTTGCCTTTTTTCTCCTTGCTTTCGAGCTGTGAAAGCATATATTCGGCTTCTTCTATCACACTTTTGGGCATTCCTGCAAGCCGTGCGACGTGTATTCCGAAGCTCTGCTCACTTCCGCCGCTTTCTATCGTTCTTAAGAATATTACATCCTTACCGCTTTCTTTCACCTTGACGTGATAGTTCTTTATTCGCTCATATTGCCCCTGCATATCTATCAATTCATGATAGTGAGTTGCGAAAAGTGTTTTGGCTCTGTGCTTGTCATTGTGAATAAACGAAGCAATAGCCCACGCAATCGACACTCCGTCGTATGTAGATGTACCTCTGCCAATCTCGTCAAGCAACACAAGACTGCGGTCCGAAAGATTGTTCAAAATGCACGCCGCTTCATTCATTTCAACCATGAAAGTACTCTCTCCCGACGAGATATTGTCGCTTGCACCCACCCTTGTAAAAATTCTATCGACCACTCCTATTTCGGCAAATCGGGCAGGCACATACGCACCAACCTGAGCCATTAGAGTGATAAGGGCAGTCTGTCTGAGGTATGCACTCTTTCCCGACATATTTGGTCCTGTTATTATGCAGATTTGCTGAGTGTCGGGATCAAGATACACATCGTTTGCAACATACTCCTCTCCCGAAGGGAGCGATTGCTCTATCACCGGATGCCTTCCCTGCTTTATCGTGATTTTTGCTCCTGAGGTGATTGTAGGTTTGGTATAAGAGTATTGTCTTGCAACGGTTGCAAACGACAAAAGACAGTCTGCTTGAGCTACTATGGTTGCGTCTTCTTTTAATTTGTCGATATACTCGGCGGTCTTGGCAATCACCTGAGAGTAAATTTCGCTTTCTATTTGCGAAATGTTCTCTTGGGCGTTTATTATGTTGTTTTCCAATTCTTTCAGCTCATCTGTGATATATCGTTCGCAGTTTGCGAGGGTTTGTTTTCTCACCCAATTTTGCGGAACCTTGTCTTTGTGAGAATTTGTTACCTCCAAATAGTAACCGAAGACGTTGTTGTAGCCCACCTTGAGCGAAGTAATTCCGGTGGTTTCGCTTTCCTTTTGTCTGATTTGCTCGATTACCTTTTTGGAATTGCCTGCCAACATTCTGAAACTATCCAATCTTTCATCAACTCCGCAAGCTATCGCTCCACCCTTTGCAATATTGTTTGGAGCATCGGCATCTATATATTTATCCAAGTATTCTGCCAAATCCTCGCAGGCATATAATCGTTCGCCACGCTCCTTGATTAAGTCATTGTTTGAATTTGCAAAAAGTTCTTTGAGCTTTCCTATCTGCCATATAACCATTTTCAAACTCACAAGCTCCGCCGGCTGTACTCTTGCAAAGGCAACGCGGGACAATGCACGCTCCAAATCGCCTATGAGGCTGATTGTCTCGGCTGTTGCGACGGACAAATCTTCGTCAATGAGAAATGCCTCCACCATATCCTGCCTCTGCTTAATCTGTTCGATGTCCAAAAGCGGCAAAAGCAACCATCGCTGCAACAATCTCAGCCCCATGGAGCTGCGAGTGCGGTTCAAAACACTCAAAAGCGTCTTTGCGTTCTCGTTTGGCGACGATACAATTTCGAGATTGCGGATTGTAAATTTGTCAAGCCATAGATAGTTGCGAGAATTTATCCTTTGAACATTGCTGATATGTGCAAGCTGAGTGTGCAGGGTTTCTTTCATGTAGGTAAGTGCCGCACCTGCCGCAATGACCGCCTGCTCACAATTCTCTATTCCGAAACCTTTGAGGGAGTTTGTGCCGAAATGTTCCGTCAGAGTCTGATTTGCATAGTCTTTCTTGAACACCCAGTCTTCGTAAGTCTTGATATATGCCACTTCCGGGTGCTTTTGTTCAAATTCTCTGAAATATTTTTTCTGTACCACGACCTCTTTTGGCGACAAAGACTGCAACAATTTCTCTATCTCCTGACTATCGCCCTGACTGATGAAGAACTCGCCTGTCGAAATGTCGATAAAAGCAACCCCGATTGCTTTCTTATCATAATGAATACCGCAAAGATAGCTGTTTGTCGGGCTGTCGCAAGTTTTGTCGTTGTAACTCATCGAAGGAGTAACCACTTCGGTAACCCCTCTTTTGACAAGGCCTTTCACACTCTTTGGATCTTCCAACTGTTCGCAAATGGCAACTCTCTTGCCTTGGCGTAAAAACTTAGGAAGATAAGTATCTATCGCATGGAAAGGGAAACCTGCCAATTCGTTTTCATCTCCGCCTCCTCGTTTGGTGAGAGTTATTCCCAAAATTCGGGAAGCCTCAATGGCATCTTGCCCGAAAGTTTCATAAAAGTCGCCAACTCTGAAAAGCAAAATGGTATCGGGATATTCGGCTTTTAACGCATTGTATTGCTTCATCAAAGGAGTGTCGGTTTCTTTTTTGCCTGCCATTGTCTTGTATCGTTTTATTCTCAGAGTGCAAAGTTACAAAAGTTTCACAAAACGCAAAAAGCCGTCTGCCACATCAATAAGGCAGACGGCTTTATTATCTTTTCAATCAAACTCTCTTATCGTTTTATCTCCACTTTTCTGAGCGGTTGCTGCTTGGTCTTATCCAAAAGTTCCGATTGGTACTTCACCTTGGAAAAATCAATCTCCGCAAGGTCAAAATATCTTATCTCACTATTGAACATGGTGCGATAATAAATCTTTTTGTTTTGCAAGTCTGTTGCCACCGTCCACTGAGTTGCACTCGGAATATCGGCAACCGATTCAGTATCTGCAAATTGTATTCCGACAGGAATGTCAAAATTGTTTAGGATATGAAAAGCCTGCAAAACGGTTTCGGTTGTTGTTGCAAGTTTTGGAGCTGCTGTTTGGAAGAAAGCGGCACGCACAAAACGCGAAGGCGGTGTCATATCTCCGGGAATGCCGAGTAATCCCGAGCCTCCCCCGATTGGAGAAAGAGCAAGCGAACCCATGGTCTTGTTTGGGGCTGCTCCCGTAAACAAATTGATGTAATTGTTCAAGTTTGTCAAGTGCCAATCGAATGAGGGTGAGTTGGTAAGCACTCCGACGGGATTGTCATGAATTTTTACCTGCTGAGCGACAATTTCTATGACAATCTGCTTTCCCAAAGGGTCGATAACTCTCCAATGAACAGTGCTGCTGCGAGGGTCAATCGCTGTAACCCTGATGTTTTTCATCGCCTGCTTAACCTCATCGACACTCTTAAAGTTGCCAAGTATCCACGAAACAAGCTGAAAATCGCTGATAGTAGAACTATTCTTAGACTTGTCGTAAGGAAGGTACTCTCCGTATGACGGAAAGTAGAAAAGACCTGCCGAAAGCCCCGTTTCATTCACTCCTTCGACCACAAACTCGGCTTGTTCGACCGCAAGGCCCACATAACCATAGCGAGCGGTAAACTCCATTCCCTCCTTTGCTCCGCCCGGAACAAAAGACCTCTGCACATATCCCCTCGGAACAATGGTGTAACGGCTTCCGATTTCGGTATAAGCCCACTCTATTGTACGAGCTGCAACAACCTCATTGTTTTTGGTTGTCAATGTTATTCCCGTGCAAGCGTTCGCTCTGCCAAAAGCACATACGACAACAAGCAAGACGAGAATTGATAGATGTTTTTTCATGTCTGTCATGTTTTTTTTGATTAAACCACAAAGGCAAAAGCAAACCTGCCCTGCCTGCTTACTTGGTATAATACGTTCTTTCAGGCTTGTTTGTTTTATGACTTGTCAAAAAAAACAATCAAAACTTCAATCTCCTATCTCGCCACAGCTCAACACCTCTATGTCTCCAAACATTTTTTCTGCATAGAGACGAATGATTTTTTCCGAATCTCGCTCTATCAATTCACTTCGCTTTTCTCTTGTAAAATTATTGAATATCAGCGTATCAAGTCTCATATTCCTTGCTTTCATTGCCTCAAAGGACAAAAGGGTATGGTTTATCGAGCCGAGAAAAGGGTTGGTTACAAACACAAGTTTATAATTCATCGCTGCAATATGGTCGATGGTCAAAAGGTCTTGTCTTATCGGAACCATAAGTCCCCCTGCCCCTTCGACCAACACTCGGTCAAACTTCTCCGAAAGGCAGTTTGTCTTTTCTTCTATTGCTTTCAAATCGACCTTTTTGCCGTCAATTTCGGCAGCAAGGTGAATTGAGGCAGGATAAGAGAACATTGCTCCGCAGGTTGTTTGATTTGTATCTTCGGTACAAAGAGGCATCTTCATCAGACGGCGGTGAACCACAATATCGTCCGAAATTCCCTTACAGCCTGTTTGAATGAATTTTTGCGTTATCACATTCATTCCTTCCTTTTGCCACTTGTTTGCCAAAAAGGCGGTGGCGTATGTTTTTCCTATGTCTGTTCCTATTCCCGAAACAAAATAAATGTTGTCTTTCATATCGTTTTATCGTTTTTTCATCATTAAATAAATAGGATTGTAAGTCAGAGAGAATTTGCCGTCGGTGCAAAATTTCCTGCCATATTGTTCAATAAAGTCAATCTGTCGGCTTTTGCTCCAAGGAACTTTGCCAAGCGAATTGACGCCTGTTGCTTTGAGCGAGCGAAGTATGTCTGAGGGAGAATTGAACCACTGAACTATGTGTTGCTCTTGTGCATCAAGGAGCTCAAAATCCTCAGACACCATTTGCAACAACTCGTCCAAAGACAAATAGTCCAAAGATTGAACACCCAAGGCGGCAAACTCCGCAAGATTATCCTTGCCAAAAGAAGACACAAGCATCAAACCATCTTTTGCCAAAGCCTTGTGAGCCTTTTTGAAGAAAGCTCCAATGTTTTCAAACCACTGTATGCAAGAGGCAGAAACAAGTATGGAAATATCCTTCGGGAAATCCATGCTCTCGGCATCGCCTTTTCTGAACTCGACCTGCAAGGGCAGGGAAACCACATCGGCAATATCGTTTGCAATATAGCTTTTGCAATCAAAGTCGGCAAGCATTTTTCGGGTCAGAAGCCCGCTTCCGCAACCGACTTCAAAGACCCTTTGGAACGAAACGCCGTTTCTCTGAAATAAAACGCCGTTTTGACCGACTGAAACGGCGTTTTGTTTTGCTGAAACGGCGAAATAATTTTGCAACATAACAATCAGGTTATCAGCTATTTGATTTTGCACCACTGCATACTCTTCGTAGGTCTTCCAAGCCTTGGAAAATCGCTGTGCAATAAGGGCTTTGTCTCTCATAGTTCGACAAATATGTTTCTCATCTGTTCAAAATCAAAATGCTCACAGTCGATTGTTTCGCTCTCTGTGGTCGTTTGCCATGCCGAAAGCTGATTGTCGGGCGGAAAGATCTTGTCTCTGCCACATATATAAGCCTTGTCAAAAGTGAAACTGCCCGCACCATTTGCCATATATCGCTTCTCTATCGAAACAAGAGCGGCTTTCAGTTCTTCGATGTCGCACTCTCTGTCGTCAAGGGGAAAAGTTTTCAATCCTTCTGCCCCTCCGCACATTCTGAGACGAAACTTCTTTAAGGCAGCAGGGCTTAGTGTATTTGTGGTAAGCTCATATACTTTTTGAGGAATACCTTTGGCATTGTCAATCGGCAGCAATGTGCCTGCAAAAGCCACAGAGCGGACAATCCTTTGAGAACAACGGCTCATTACTTCACCCGAAGCAAATACCCCCAAGCTCCATGCAAACAGTCTTATCTCTTCATAGTCGTTCAAAATGGAATAATCGAACGTCCAATCTCTGTAATCCCAAACCAAAAGCACATCATAATCTTCCGAAACAAAGAGTCTCTCCATTGAATCGTCTGCCGACCAGCCGAGAAAGACCACCTTGACACGCCTGCTTGGTGATTTTGTCCTTATGAGTTTTGTTTTCATGTTTTTCCAATCACTTAATTGAGTTTATAAAATATCGAGAAGGTTGTCCAACTCGGCAAAGCTCATTTCCGAATTGAGAGACAATCTCAATCGGCAGCTGTTTTGCGGCACTGTCGGCGGTCTTACGGCAAGGCAATAGAAGCCATGCTCTGCCAACAGCCCTGCTTTTTTCACTGCCTGCTCCGAACTGCCGACAATTATCGGCACAATGTGCGACACAGACGGCGTTTGCAAACCTTTTTCCTTCAATCTGCCGAGAAAATAGCTCACATTGTTTTGCAACTTCTTCCTTTGGCAAGACAAATCTGCAAATTTATCAATCACAAAGCCCGTCCACTGCATTTGAAGCGGCGAAAGAGCGGTCGAAAATATGAAACCCCTTGCCTTATTGACCAAATAATCTTTGACCACTTGGCTGCAAACGCAAAAAGCTCCGTAACTTGCCACTGCCTTTCCAAAGGTTGCAACAAGCAAATCAATATCTTCCACAACACCCTGACGCTCTGCCTCGCCCAAGCCCCTTTCTCCCACGGCGGCAAGGTCGTGGGCGCAATCAATGTACAGATATACATTATTGTAACAATGCTTCAACTCTGCCAAAGCCCTCAAATCGCACACATCTCCGTCCATTGAGAAAGTACTTTCGCTAACCACTATAACCTCATCGTACTTTGAGTGCTTGCTTTCCAATATGGAGGCGAGCTTTTCAAGATTGTTGTGAGCAAAACGAACAAAGTCGCACTTGGAAAGCAGAATGCCGTCAATCAAACTTGCATGCACCAACTTGTCTGCCACAATCAGCGTCCTCGGAGTGCTGATTGCAGGCAGTATGGAGGTGTTTGCATGATAGCCGGAGTTGAAAACAACAGCCGCAGGCTTGGAATACAAGGCGGCAAGCGTGCTTTCAAGCCTGCAAGTGTGAGCATCAAATCCGCTCATAAGCCTCGAAGAGCATGAGGAAAAAGCCGCCGGAGAATTGGAAGCAAAGAACTCCTGTTTCAAAGTCTCGTTACAACCTATCGAAAGGTAGTCGTTTGACGAAAGATTGAGCATCTTACGTCCGTCCTTTGCCACAACAAAACGTCCCTGCACCATGACCTCGGGCAGAGTGCGGAACATACTCTCGTCTTTCAAGGCTTGCAAATCCTCATTCAAGCGTTCTAACATTCCTTTACCACTTTTAGAAGTTTGGTACAAAGAAAGGTCAAGTCCTCTTCGGAAATGATATAAGCAGGCATCACATATACCAACTTGCCAAAGGGTCTTACCCAGATGCCTTCCTCAACAAATCGTCTCTCTGCAAATTCCATATCTACATCTTGCTTCATCTGCACAACGCCTATTGCTCCCAACACTCTGACTTGGGCAACGTTGTCAAATTCTCGGGCAGGCGATAGCAGCTCTTTGAGTTTGGCTTCGATGTTTCTTACTCTCTGCTGCCAAGGAGAGGCAAGCAGAAGATTGACACTTGCCAATGCCACGGCACAAGCAAGAGGGTTCGCCATGAATGTTGGTCCGTGCATAAAGGCATGGGGAGAATTGTCAGAGATTGCCGAAGCTATTTTGTCGTTTGTAAGAACTGCCGAAAGGGTAAGGTATCCCCCCGTAAGGGCTTTGCCTATGCACATAATGTCAGGCACAACCGATGTATGCTGATAGGCAAAGAGTTTACCCGTTCTGCCAAAGCCCGTGGCTATCTCGTCAAAAATGACAAGCAAACCATTGTCTCGACAAATCCTTACTGCCTTATTGACAAATTCGGGGCTGTAAAAGTGCATTCCTCCGGCTCCTTGCACTATTGGTTCGAGAATAAGGGCTGCCAAATGGTCCTTATGTTCTCTCACGACCTGCTCCAACTCGCTTGTATCCTCGTCTTCGGGTGAAGAAACAAAGTATCGCTTTGGCAAATCGCTACTGAAAAGGCTGTGCATACCCGTTACAGGGTCGCAAACACTCATTGCATTCCAAGTATCGCCGTGATAACCCTTGCGAATGGTTACAAAATTGCTCTTCTTCGGCTGAGCCGTTGCAGCAAAGTACTGAACAGCCATTTTCATTGCCACCTCCACCGCAACAGAACCCGAATCGGCAAAGAAAATCTTTTGAAAGCTGCTATCGACAAGGCTTAGTATTTTCTCTGCAAGGCGGATTGCCGGAGCGTGTGTGAGACCTCCGAACATTATGTGCGACATTTGACCGATTTGTTCGCAGGCTGCGGCGTTCAATACAGGATTGTTGTAGCCGTGAATGGCAGCCCACCACGAACACATACCGTCTATGAGTTTTCTTCCGTCAAACAATTCTATCCTTACACCCTCTGCCCTTTTTACTCCGAAGACTGTGAGCGGATTTGTGGCACTTGCATACGGATGCCAGAGGTGTTGTTTATCGTATGCCAAGAGTTGCTCAGAGGTCATAGCCGACGGTTTTAATCATTTGCTTATCTTCCGAAACATCATTGCCAAGCGTTGTGAGCATATCCCCCACTATTGCAGAGTTTACTGCAATCCTCATTGCCTGTTGCACTGTTGATTTGTCCAAAAGACGTCTTCCGCCTGCAAATCGGATTTGCACTTTGGGAAGAATAAATCTGAACACGGCAAGGGTGCGAAGTATGTCTTCTTCTGCAAGAGGCGGTGTGTTTTCGAGCGGAGTGCCTTCAATAGGATTGAGAATGTTCACAGGGACACTTTGTAATTGTGTTTCCCTGAGGGTAAAGGCGAGTTCCAAACGTTGCTTTGCACTCTCACCCATGCCGATTATTCCTCCGCTGCACACTTCCATTCCGACTTCTCGGGCATTTTGAAGAGTTTGCAGCTTTTCTGCCGTGGTATGTGTGCTACATAGCGTCGGGAAATAGGAAGGTGCTGCTTCCAAGTTGCAGTGATAGCGGCTCACTCCTGCATCATGGAGCTTTTGAAGAGCTTCTTTGCCCATCAAACCAAGACTTGCACAAATTTGGAGCGAAGTATCCTTTTTCAAATCTCTCACCATTTGGCACATCTTGTCCACATCTTGATTGCTCAATCGCTTACCGGAACAAACAAGAGAGTATCTCTTCACTCCCTGACGCTCATTCATCTTGGCACAAGAGAGGATTTCATCATAGTCCAAGAGAGAATAAATATCGCATTTGCCGTTGTAGTGAGCCGATTGGGCGCACCACTTGCAGTCTTCACTGCATTTACCGCTCTTTGCGTTGATTATCGAACACATCTCGAAGACTTTGCCGACCATTTTGGCGGTTATCTCTTCTGCTGCGGCAAACAATTCTTGTTTGTCGGTCGAAAAATACAAATACTCTGCCTCTTGCATGGTTATTTGACCACCTGACAAGACTTTTTCTTTAATCTGTTGTATCATATCTGTACTATATTAAATAAAAAAGCCGCAAACGGACACTCCGTCCGCCTGCGACAACAATAAATTGATGTAATATCTTTCTTAGTCTGCTTTTCGGCAGCAACTTCCGTCCTTCCTGCTTGGCAAGAAGGCATAAAAATTCCACAAAAACAGCTTCTCAATTCTGCCAAGAGAAGCAGCAAAAAATCATCTCGGCGTTTCAGTAAAATATCTCGGCGTTTTGTCGAAATAAATCGGCGTTTTATTTTGCCAAAACGGCGTTTTGTTTTCCTTAGTGAGGCATCTGCCATATCGACTGATAATCTTGCAATTACGACAACTCTTTTGAGAGAGTTAAAAGCCGAGGAAGATTTTCTCGACCAGCGAAAAAATCTGCAAACGCTTCTTGAATTTGTATTGCGGAGGCTTCTCATTGCAATGGATTATCGTTTTGATGTCTTATTGTCAAAATTGGTATGAGACACTCAGGGTTATGTAGTTGTGAAATTGTGCATTGGCTCTTTTGAAGTCAAAGTTGATAAAGTACAATTTGCCGCTTCTGAAACTCAAAAGCGAATAGTTGTAAGATGCATTGACTGCCCAATGCTCTCCTATGGAGTATGAAGCTCCTGCCATGACGAGAAGATTAAGCGGAGTGAAGCCGATAGTTTCCGAAAGCTCATATCCGTAAGAGTTTTCTTCCTTATGAGAAATTAAAACCGAGGGTGTGAGACCTGCCTTCAAGACAATGTTGTCCGCAATCTTGTATCCGCAGCTGAGAACGAAGTCTATGTAAGATGCACTGATGTTTAATCTCGAATAATCGTAGTCTTTACTGCTTTTTTGCCTGCTTCCCTTGGTTGTGTAGGCTATGTCAAGCTGCCAAACAAGGTTTTTACCCTGTTCCAAGCTCAAATAAGCTCCGGCAGTCCAACCAATTTTGTTAAATCCGCTCATGTTATCACCATCGACCTGCGAAGGCACTGCTCCTGCAAGCAATCCTGCCTTGAAGTTTTGGGCTTGCAAACCAAGCAAGGCAAAAATCATGAAAATAGAAAAAAGAAATAGCTTTTTCATCTGTCAATCTGCTGTTTGGTTATAGGAAAAAGGGATTGTAATCCTTCTCATCGCCAATAGTGCTTTGAGGTCCGTGTCCCGGATATACCACAGTCTCTCTCGGCAGAGTAAGTATGTTTTCTTTGAGGTTCCGCATCAGCAAATCCAAGTCGCCTCCCTGCAAGTCGGTTCTCCCTATGCTTTGGCAAAAGAGGGCATCGCCTGTTATGACATACCCTTCTGCCGAATTGTAGTAGCAAAGGCTTCCCGGGCAATGACCCGAACACTCTATCGCTTCTATCTTTGAGCCTCCGAAAACAATCTCTTCGCCCGGCACTATGGTTTTTGTCGGTATGTTATTGGTGTTTATGGGCAGAAATCCCATGGCTTCAGCCTGCCAAGAGACGGTTTTCAAAACCTCAACGGCATCAACCGACACACAAAGCGGCAGCTTGAACTCCTTGCAGGCAAACTCCGCTCCGCAAATGTGGTCAATATGTGGGTGGGTAAGCAAGATATGCTTTACTTTCAAGCCGTTGCGATTGATAAAATCGACAATCGTCGCTCTTTCTCTCTCGGTTTGCGAACACACATCGACCAATACGCATTCCTTTGTTTGGTCATACAAAACGTAGGTGTTCACTTCAAAATGATTTTGTGGTATTATCTCTATCATACTGTGCCGTTTTTATCTTTGTATTAGTTCAATCGGGTGTTTACTTTTGGTCTTTTGGTTGGTGTTTTGCTTGTTGCCAAAGTGTCTCCATCTCGTCCAAGCTCATCTGCGGCAGGGTTTTGCCTTCTTGCTCGGCATGCTGCTCTATGTATTCGAAGCGTCTGATAAACTTCTTGTTGGTTTGTTCCAAGGCATGTGAGGGATTGATGTCCAACTTGCGTGCATAGTTTATCATTGCAAAGAGTAAGTCTCCGAATTCTTCGCTTATCCTCTCCTTGTTGTCTTCTTTGGCTGTCTCTTGTCTCAATTCGGCAATTTCTTCTTCTACCTTTGCCCAAGTTTGTTCGGCATCGTCCCAATCAAAGCCCACTCCTGCTGCTTTTTCTTGCAGACGATATGCCTTGATGAGGGATTCCAAGCCGCGGGGAACGCCCGAGAGTACACCCTTTCTGCCTTCGGTGAGCTTAATCTGCTCCCATGTCTTGCGGACTTGGTCGGCTGTGTCAGCCTTTGCCTCTCCGTAAATATGAGGGTGGCGTCTTATGAGTTTCTCACAAAGAGAATCTATCACCGACTTGATGTCATACAAACCTTTCTCTTCACCAATTTTGGCGTAAAAGACAATATGCAACAGCAAATCGCCAAGTTCTTTCCTTATATCGTCGGTATCGTCGTCCTCTATGGCTTGTGCCAACTCGTAAACTTCTTCTATGGTGTTGGGCTTCAAGGAAAGGTTGGTTTGTTTCCTGTCCCACGGACACTGTTGCCTCAATGTGTCCATTATCTCCAAGAGGTGTTGAAACGAAGTCAAAGCTCCTTTATAGTCTTTTTCCATTGTATTGAGTTCTTTTGCGTATTTCAATTTTCAATCCAAGAGTTTGCAATCTCTGCCATGGCATTTACGTCTTGTCGTTTCATGCACTTGAAATGTCTCTTTGGGCATTTGTCATATCCCAACTTGCTGCAAGGACGACACTTCAAGTCTCTGACCTCAAAATTGTAGGTCTTGCCCCTGGAGTTCTTCGCTCTGTAAGGATACATTCCGAAAGCAGGCACTGTATTGCCCCAAACCACTATGATGTCTTTGTCAAATGCCGCCGCAATGTGCATAAGTCCTGTGTCGGGAGTGATGACTCCCATGGAGTTTTTCAACAGATATGCACTTTGATTGATATTGTATGCTCCGCAAGCGTTAAAAACTTTTGTTCCCACGGTCTTTTCCACCGCCATTGCCTTGTCGCGGTCGTTGTCGTCGCCCAACAAAAGTATCGGCTTCTGAATAAGGCGGCACAAAGAGACCATTACGTCGGTCGGCATCTGCTTTGTGCAGTGCTTACTGCCCACAACACAAGCCACATAGCCGTTTTGAAAGTCCAAAGGCAAGAAATCCGGACTTACAAAGTCCTCTTCTTGCAAAAAGAAGTCCAAACCCATACCGTCATTGCTTACTCCTATCGGCTTGACTGCCTCAAAGTATCTATCGACAACATGAACCGACGGAAGACATTGACGTTTGAAGCGGACAAAGAGCCACTTTTTGAAATTCAGCTTCGGGAAAGACGAACTCTCGACACCCAAAGAGCGTTTTATTCTCCCTGAGCGGAGATTTTTTTGCAAATCTACAACATAGTCAAACTCCAAAGAGCGTAACAATTTGAGCATTTGGGCATAATCTGAGGTCAATACGTGAACTCGATCTATGTATTTGTTGTTGGTAAGCAGGATTGCATTTGAAGGTTTTGTCAGATAGTGCAACTCTGCCTGCGGAAAACTTTTTTTAATTGCTCTGACAATAGGCGTTGTCAGCACAATGTCTCCAATAGAACTAAATCTTATTACAAGTATTCTCTTAATTTCCATCAGTGTTTTGCCCTTCAAACCTCATCTTTTCTCATTTATACTTTACCCGACTGAGCCGTCAAGGCTTATGGAAAGAAGTTTCTGTGCTTCGACAGCAAACTCCATTGGTAACTTATTCAAGACTTCTTTGGCGTAACCATTGACTATAAGCCCTATTGCCTGCTCTTGGCTTATTCCTCTCTGACGACAATAGAATAGTTGGTCCTCCGATATTTTGGAAGTGGTTGCTTCGTGTTCCACAACCGAAGATTGGTTTTCCACTTTGATGTATGGGAAGGTGTGAGCACCGCAAGTGTCGCTCAAAAGCAGAGAATCGCACTGCGAATAGTTACGCGAATTTTCTGCCCCCTTGTTTACTCTCACCAAACCCCTATATGAGTTCTGGCTTTTGCCTGCCGAAATTCCTTTACTTATGATTGTACTCTTGGTATTGCGACCTATGTGCAACATCTTTGTGCCTGTGTCTGCCTGCTGATGGTTGTTTGTAACGGCAACAGAGTAAAACTCTCCTACGCTGTTGTCTCCCTGCAAAATGCAGCTCGGATATTTCCACGTGATTGCAGAACCTGTTTCAACCTGTGTCCAAGAGAGTTTGGCATTGTTGCCCTTACAAATGCCTCTTTTGGTAACAAAGTTGTATATTCCGCCCTTTCCGTCCTTGTCGCCGGGATACCAATTCTGTACGGTGGAGTATTTGACTTCTGCATCTTGCATTACCACAATTTCCACTATGGCTGCGTGCAACTGGTTCTCGTCTCGCTGCGGTGCTGTGCAACCCTCCATATACGAAACATAGCTTCCTTGGTCGGCAACGATGAGTGTTCTCTCAAACTGACCCGTTCCGCCTGCGTTTATTCTAAAATAGGTCGATAGCTCCATAGGACAACGCACTCCCTTGGGAATGTAACAGAAGCTGCCGTCGGAAAACACTGCCGAATTGAGAGCCGCAAAGTAGTTGTCGCTTGCAGGAACAACGCTTCCCAAGTATTGCTTAACAAGCTCGGGATATTGCTTTACCGCCTCGCTGAATGAGCAGAAAATAACGCCTGCCTTTTGCAAAGTGTCTTGAAAAGTGGTTTTCACACTCACCGAGTCCATCACCGCATCGACCGCAACACCGCTCAAACGCTTCTGTTCGTCCAACGAAATTCCCAACTTGTTGAAAGTATCCAACAAAGCCGGATCGACTTCGTCCAAGCTCGACAACTGTTTTTTCTTTTTGGGAGCTGCATAGTAGATGATATTTTGCAAATCTATCGGCGGAATGTCGAGATGAGCCCAATCGGGACACTTCATCTTCACAAAACGACGATAAGCCTGCAAACGGAACTCCCTCAACCACTCAGGCTCTCCTTTGAGTTCCGAAATCCTGCACACCACTTGTTCATTGAGACCTTTTTCTATCAGTTCTGTCTCAATATCAGTAACAAAGCCGTACTTATACTGCTCGTTAGTTACACTGTCTATAAGTTTTTTGTCATTTCCCATACCAAAGAAAACAATTCATGACTGCAAAAGGTCATATCACTTTGCAAAAATACTGCTTTTATGTTTCATGGCAAAATTTAGACTTGAATTTTCAGCCTTGTCGATTGCAAAACTCAAACAAAATAAACCGCCGTTTCGTTCGACCAAAGCGGCGTTTTGGAAAAATGAAACGGCGTTTGGAGAGTGTCCAAACGCCGTTTTGATTCTAAGGGTATTCTTCTGTATTTAATTCTGAGAAAGATTGGTTTCGCTCTCTCTAATGACTGTGTCGCAGAGCAAGCCGATCGAATGATTATTGTATGATTAACTTCTCTTCGACACTTCCTTTTACGGTGTTGATTTTCACAATGTACGTTCCCGAACTCAACCCTCTTGTGTCTATCACTCCCTCAAACGTATTCACAATCTGCTCTCTGACAACCCGACCCGAAATATCGACAAGCTGAACCGTCCTTATATCAAAGTGGCTCAACACCTTGACATAATCCTTTGCCGGATTGGGATAAAGATAACACATCTTTTGCAATTCAACTTCGCTCAACGCTCCTTGTCCTCCGCCGCTCGTCTCTACCGGTATCATGATGATAGGAACCATTGCTATGCGAATATGTTGCCAAATGTCATACGCAGGGTCTTCATCAAACGAACGCCACTCCCCATTGTGCTTTAAGTATTTGGGGTCGGGATAAGAACACAATGGTATTGCCGTACTGTCTTGTTTAAGTGCATTCTGATAATAATTCCAAAGGGCATATTCCGTATGCCATGTGTTATTTATCGTATCTCTAAGTCCCGGATATGGACTGCAATAGTGGTCTAACACTCCCCAAAAGATAGTATCATAGTTGTAACCTGTCTCAAATGGTCCGCCATGTGCCATAATAGAATCTCTCATGCAAGGACTATAAACATTGCAAGTGTGAAAAACCTGAAACGTATTCCCATAGCCAAACATCGGAACGTCAAATGCTATCTTGAAATCGTTGATGTTGGTCAGAGAATCATAATCTCTCGAAGGAAAATAATAGGTATTCCAACCACCTCTGTTCCAATGATAGGTCGTCAGTCCGTCGGGAGACATCGGGTTTGTGGTATGAAAAATGGTAGAACTTATGGTATCAAATTGGTCATTCAACACACACAAATTTCTGTAATCATCTAATGCAGAGATGCTCAGCTTGATTGCAACTCCGCAAATCACATAATCGTTGTATGGTATCTCCAAATGGTACTCTTGGGCAAAGGCTTCGGCGTAGTGAACCAAGTTATCGTTGCTGTCTGTATAGCAATTTGCACCAACAACATAGCCGTCCGGCATGGGAGCATCGGGGTCGCAATACTGACGTTTCAAAGCATTATACCAGCCAAACTTTGAATACGGATATGAATAGGAAAAGTTGTTTCCGCTCGTCAAATATGCCGTTGGAAATATAAATATTAAGGTATCATCCGTCGAGAAACAATTTTCAACAAACGAAGTATCGAAAACATACAACAAATCATACTGAGATGAATCAGGCGGATCTACATAGTGATACTGTGCCTTTAATTCCGCCATTGCAAACAATAAAATAAATACTAAAAGAAATCTTGCTTTCTTCATGACTGACATTTTTTAATTAAACATATTATTACATCAACGAAGCGGAGAGTTAATTACGACAAAACATCGCAAAAATCTATTCTCTCGCAATATTTGACAAGGCAAATATACGAAAACTTTTCATCTTAGCAATAGTAAAATGATATTTTTTTGTTTCGACGATAAAATTTTATGTTTTTCGATAAGCCGAAGCAAGAATACAAACAAAACAAACCGCCGTTTCGGTTCGACCAAAGCGGCGTTTTACAACAATATATCGGCGTTTGGTTTTTCTCAAACGCCGTTTTGATTTTTTGCGGATTTTTGTTCTAATCGGGCGAGTAGGGAGTTGTGTTTTTTGAAAGTAAAGCCATGGTTTGCAGATTGTGGCTACGGCACAAAGAAGAAAAACAATCGGCAGGATTGTCCTGCCGATTGTTTTTCTTTGTATTGCGTTGTGTGATTAGATTGTTCTGCCCGGATATACTTTTAGGGCTTCTTCCAAGCATTTTACTGCGGCTTTCAAGTCTTCTTCTTTGAGGACGTATGCCATTCTTGCCTGCTTCCTTCCTTTTTCGGGGTCGGAATAGAAGCCTGTTGCCGGTGCTAACATCACTGTTGCTCCGTTGTAGGTAAAGTCTTTCAACAACCATTCGCAGAACTTGTCCGAATCGTCTATCGGCATCTCTATTATCGAATAGAATGCACCGGTAGGCATAGGGCAACGGCAACCCGGAATTTGGTTTACTGCGTTTACCAGTGTTCTTCTTCTGCTGTCATACTCTGCGGCTACCTTGTCGAAGTATTCTTGTGGGGTGTCGATTGCTGCTTCGGCAAATATTTGTCCGAAATATGGCGGACATAGTCTTGCTTGTCCCATTCTCAATGCTGCCGTCATGACTTCCTTGTTCTTGGAAATGATAACTCCCACTCTTGCTCCGCAAGCTGAATATCTCTTGCTGACAGAATCTAACAAGATTACGTTGTTTGAAATCTCTTCAAGCTCCATAACAGAGAAGTGTTTCTTGCCGTCGTAGCAAAATTCTCTGTAAACCTCATCGGCAAACAAGAACAAGTCGTGCTTTTTTGCCAACTGTGCCAAAGATTGCAGTTCTTCTTTGGTGTAGAGATAGCCGGTAGGGTTGTTGGGATTGCAAACCATGATGGCTCTTGTGCGTGGTGTGATTGCCTTTTCAAATTCTTCAATAGGCGGTAAGGCAAAGCCGTTGTCTATGGTTGAAGGTACTGTCTTGATTGTTGTGTCGGAAAGAAGTGCAAAGGAGTTGTAGTTGGTGTAGTATGGTTCGGGTATCAATACTTCGTCGCCCGGGTTGCAACAAATGGTGAATGCGAATTGCAAGGCTTCACTTCCTCCGTTGGTGATTACGATTTCTTCGGGTGTAAGGTGAATATTGTGCTTTGCATAGTAGTCGCAAAGTCTTGTTCTGTAAGAAAGGTTTCCTGCCGAGTGGGTATATTCAACCACTTTCATGTCTGCCTTCCTCAAAGCGTCTATTGCTCCTGTCGGTGTTTCGATGTCGGGTTGTCCTATGTTAAGATGATATACCTTTGTACCTTTTGCCTTGGCTGCTTCGGCAAAGGGAACTAATTTCCTGATGGCTGAAGCAGGTAATGTGCTTCCTTTTTTTGATATTTGTGGCATTATGTTCTGTTATTTTGTTGATTGTTTATTCTTATTTCTTGACTACTTCGCCTTTTATCTTCAAGACCACACGGCTTGTTGAGGCGTTGGACTCGACGGTGATTGATTTGTTGATTTGGCCCACGTTGTTGGTGTTGTACTTTACCGTGATTGTGCCTGTTTGTCCGGGCATCAATGGTTCTTTACTCCAAGAAGGAACGGTACAACCGCAAGATGAACGAACCTTTGAAAGCATCAAAGGCACTTTTCCTGTGTTTTTGTACTTAAACTCGGTAACTCCGTTGCCGCCTTGTTCTACACGACCATAGTCATGCTCCAATTTCTCAAAGGAAATCTCTGCTTGTGCGGCGTTTGACTTCTGTTCTGCCTTGTTCGATTGTGCATTTGCTCCAAGTACAAAGGCAAATACCAAAACTAATGTTGAAATAAGTCTTTTCATTTTTGCTGAATTTTTTGTTGTTATCTGTATTATGTTTTTTGTTTTCTTCTATTCTTCTTCCACATATAGGACGTTGCCCGTGATTGTAAGCAGTGTCCGCATCTTGTGTTTGTCATTGGTTTTTACAACCACGCTTCTCTTTATTTCGCCAACAATGTTTGAGTTGTAGCTTATTCGTATCTGAGTGGTATCTTGGGGCAAAATGGGGTCTTTGTTCCACTTTGCAACCGTACAACCACAAGAGGCTGTTATGTTTTCTATTATCAACGGAGCTTGTCCTTGGTTTATTACGTTGAATATCGCAACTGCTTCATCGCCTTTTTGTATATCGCCAAAGTCGTGCGACACTTTGTCAAACTTTGCCGAAGCATACCGCTGTGCGTCTATGCTTTGCGTCGGCTCTTGTGCCAAAACCATAGGCTGCAATGCCAAAAGCAATATCGCAAACAGCAGGTTGCAAAATGCAGATGCAAAAACAGATTTCTGTATGTTCATCTTCAAGTCTTGGTTTTAATCAATCGGCAAAGTTACGACATTAGTTTTAATTGCCAAAAGAAATGAAAGAATTTTCTTTGGCAAGATAAAAGAAAGTGGTGCAAAGAATGATAATCGCATTCTTTGCACCACAAGTTCTTCAAGGCTCAAATCACCTTGCGTTTTCTCTTAATAGAATATTGTAAAGTTGTTCTTTATGTCTGCTTTCATCTGCAATACTTGCAAAAGCATCTGTGTTTTTTGCATTGCCTTGGTTTTGTATTGCTGTTGTATCAACTTTGCGTCTTCTTTTACGGGTCTTGTGTATTGTCTGTCGATGTTTACCACATACACTCCGTTGAAGCCTTTTATCGGTTTTTGCATTCCTGTCTTCTTTGCTGCCGACAATGTTCCTATCACCCTCATCTCAGGACCTGCTGCGGCAAAGTATGGACTTGCAAAGTCAATTCCGCTTGCCGAATCGATTTGTACTTCGGCTGCTGCGGCAAAGGCATCTATTGTTTTGTTGCCTGCCAAAAGTTTGTCGGCTTTTTCCAACAATATCTGTGCTTTCTTCTCTATCTTTACTTGAGATTCGATATATGGTTTGACTTGTTCAAGCGGCAAGATGCCTTTTTCTTTGATTTCTTTCAAACCTACAACCACAAACATATCTTGTAACTGATATACTTCTGCAGCAACGTCGCCAACCTTGGTATCTTCGTTAAACGCCCAGCGTACAATTTCTCTGCAATATGGAGTTCCGTTCAACTGATAGTCCATTTCTCTTACGGTAGAGGTCAATATGTTGATGTTTTGTTTTTGTGCTTGTGCTTTCATCTCGGCAAGGCTCTTTGATGAACCGAGGAATATGTCTGCCTTGTCCTTAATCTCGTTGATTGTCTTGTCGCTTGCTCTTACGCCCATGACAATCATAGCAACCTGCATCTTGGTTTTTGGCTCTGTTTTGCCTTTTACCTTTATCAAGTAGTGTCCTACTTCGTTTGGAAGGTCATATACAAACACGCCTCCGACGTTTGTGGCTCTTATTTGTGCAAACAAATCTGTCGGTATCTGTCCGTCAAGCACCCATTCCGAGTCTCCAAAGTTGTTCTTTGCCTCAGGGTCGTCCGAAAACTTGGCAACATTTTGTTCAAAGGCTGCATCGTCTGCCTTGAACGCTCTGCTCAAACTATCGACAAGGGCTTTTGCCTGCTCGGGTGTGCGTTTGATGTCTTTGGAAGCCTTGTTGTTCAAAACAAGTATTTGAGAGAAACGAACCGAATCGGGACGCGATTGAACGTCTGTAATCTTTGCCATTATCCAATTTGTTCCCTGCTGGAACGGAGCAATGAAGTCGCCTGCTTTCTTACCTTTTAGCAAGCTGTCTGCAAAGACTGCCTTCAAGTCTTCTTCTTTGTAGTATGTGCTATCGTACACTCTGTCCGAAGACACGGAAACAAAGCTTGGTATCTCTTCGTTTGTCAATGCTTGGAAGTCGGCATAGGTTTTTGAAACCGAGTCATTGATTGCCTTTACGTCCGAAGCCGATGGCAAAACAGAGAACTTGACAAATTCCAAGTCTCTCATTTCCTCGTAAATCTTATATTCGTTCTTGTGTTCTTCGTAGTACTTCTTGTAATCTTCATCAGTAACCTTTATTGTGTTGTCTGCAACCGATTGATATGGCAATACTGCATATCGGGAGTCGGTTACCTTGTTGTAAACCTCGCCCATGTGAGTTGCAATCGCCTTTGGCATATAGAAGCTGCTCGAAACAAGTGCGTTATACTTCTCTTGCAATCTGTTTTGCTTCACATAACGCTCAAATTCCGTCCAACTTGCTTTTTGGTCTTCGGGTAATTTGTCAAATTGTGCAATGTATTGTTTGATTGCTTGTGCATTATATTGACCTGTTTTGGGGTCTGAGAAGTTTTGTTTGACAATCAAAGGGATAAAATCGCCAAAAAACATATCGTTCAACTCGTCTTCAGAAACCACCAAGCCGAGCTTGTCACACTCCTGACGCAACAACTTTTGTGAAAGTAAACTCTGGTATGCTTGTTGCTTGGCTGCGAAACTTTGTTCTTGAGTAAGATTGTTTGTTCTGTACTGCTGTTTGAGGTTATTCTCGACATTCGTAACTGCAAGTTCATATTCTTGGAACGAAATATCCGAACCATTTATCTTTGCCAAGACTGTTGGTCTGTTAGCACCGTTTCGTGTCCACAAATCACTGAAAATGAACGCCAATATCGCAACTGCAATCACCGCAACCGCAATCCCTGCTCTCTTTCTGATTTTTCCAATTATAGCCATTTCGTATCTGTTTATTTGTTCTTAAAATGTTGTTTTCATTTCTAAATTACGGCTTGCAAAAATAACAAGAAAATTCATAAGAAAGAAACATTTGCGAAAAAATCTTCGAGTATTTGGCGTTTTTCTTGGGCGTTTCGCTATCTTTGCAGGGTATTTTTAAGCCGTAAAACATGAAAAAAACAAAAGTAATTTCACTGATTGCAGGATTGTTGCTTGGTTTCTCAATGAGAGTTCCTGCACAAAATTTTCCTCAAGAAGACTACTTTGAAATGAACAAGGCAATCGAAATTTTCGGTTCTGTGTTCAAAAATCTTCATTCAAATTATGTTGATGAGCTAAACTCGGGAGATTTGGTCAAAACTGCCATTGATGCCATGCTCTCTAAGTTGGACCCTTACACAAACTTCTATCCGGAGTCTGATATTGAGAATGTGAAGTTGCAACTCCTTGGTCAATATGGCGGAATTGGAGCTTTAATTCACGCCCAAGGCAACAAAATTTTGATTTCCGAGCCATACGAAAATCTTCCTGCCCAAAAAGCAGGCTTAAAGGCTGCGGACGTGATTTTGAAGATTGACGGAGAAAGCTGCGAGGGCAAAACCACAAGTCAGGTGAGCGAAAAACTCCGCGGACAGGCAGGAACGGACGTCCGTCTGACCTTGGAACGAGACGGCAAACAGTTTGAAAAAACAATCAAACGCCAAGAAATTCAGCTTCCTAACGTATCTTATTATTCCATGCTCGACAATCATACAGGCTATATCAAGTTGGACGAGTTTACAAAGGACGCCGGCAAAAATGTTTTGGAAGCCTACAAAAAGCTCAAGGCAGAAGGAGCCGACAAATTGGTCTTGGATTTGAGAGGAAACGGAGGAGGATTGCTCAACGAGGCTGTAAACATCGTAAATATCTTCGTCTATAAAGGGCAAACCGTGGTAAGCAAGAAAGCAAAGAATGTAGAGAAGAGCGTAACTTTCAAAACAACCCAAAAGGCTTTTGATGCAAATGTTCCGCTTGTGGTTTTGATTGATGCTTACTCAGCTTCGGCTTCTGAAATCGTTGCAGGCAGTTTGCAAGACTTGGACAGAGCCGTGGTTGTAGGGCAGAGATCTTTCGGCAAAGGTCTTGTGCAGACTGTTATACCTCTTATATATAACACCCAGATGAAAGTTACCGAATCCAAATACTACATTCCGAGCGGAAGATGCATACAAGCCATTGACTATGCCAACAGGGACGAAAACGGAAGAGCAACAAAAATTCCCGATTCTTTGAAAACCGCTTTCAAGACCAAAAACGGCAGAACGGTATATGCCGGTTCAGGCATAGAACCCGATGTTTACATCGAGCCTGTTTATGCTTCCAACATAGCAATATCGCTTATTGGTAAATCAATCTGCTTCAATTATGCAACCGAGTTTGTAAAGAAGCACCCGACTATTGCTCCTGCAAAAGAGTTTGAGTTTACCGACCAAATGTATGAAGACTTTGTCGATTTTATCAAAGACAAAGATTACAGCTACACAACTGCGAGTGAAAAGACTATTGAAGACCTGCTCACAACTGCCGAAAAAGACAAAGTAAACCCTCAAACCATCGAAGAAATAAAGAGAGCAAAAGAGCTGCTTATTGCAGACAAACAAAACGACATCTACAAATTCAAAGACGAAATCAAAGAATTGTTGAAAAGCGAAATCGTTTCTCGGTATTACTATCAAAGAGGAAGAACCGAGGTTGCCTTAAAAAACGACACAGAGCTTGACAGAGCTGTCGAGATTTTGAACAACACAAAAGAATACAAGAAAATATTGAGCAAATAACCCAAAAACGACAACAGAAGTGAAAAAGACATTTTGGCTGAGTGTGATATTTGCCTTGTGCCTCGGCACAGCAACTGCACAAAATTTCAGAAAGGACAACAAGATATTTGAAAAGACAACAGACAAACAAGAGAAAGAATATCTGCAATTTCTTTACGACTATATGCCTCTGAGCGATTTGGCAGACTATTCCGGAGATTTCTTTCTCAATCAGGTACGTTATGCAATCAAAGCGAGAGAAACATTCTCTTGGGGCAGGACTATACCGGAGGAAGTGTTCAAACACTTTGTCTTGGTTTACAGAGTAAACAACGAAAACCTCGATACTGCAAGAGCATTCATCTTTGAAACTCTCAAAGACAGGATAAAAAACATGAGTATGTACGATGCGGCATTGGAAGTGAACCATTGGTGCCACGAACACGTCAATTACAAAGCCTCAGACGGCAGAACCTCCTCTCCTCTTGCCACAATCAGAACCTCATGGGGCAGATGTGGCGAAGAGAGTACCTTTACCGTTACGGCACTGAGGGCAGTCGGGCTTCCTGCACGGCAATGCTACACTCCGCGTTGGGCGCATACCGATGACAATCATGCTTGGGTCGAAGTATGGATTGACGGTACTTGGCACCACCTTGGAGCCTGCGAACCCGAACCCGAACTCGACATTGCATGGTTTGATGCCCCTGCAAAAAGAGCAATGATGGTTCACACCACAGTCTTCGGAAAATATGACGGAAAAGAAAAGAAAAACTTTGAACACCCACTTTACAGCAAGATAAACCTGCTTTCAAACTATACGACAACCAAAAATCTTGAAATATCGGTCAAAGACACTGACGGAAAGCCCATAGAGAACGCACAAGTGGCTTTCGGGCTTTACAACTATGCGGAATACTATCCTCTTGCAAAGCTCTACACCGACAAAAACGGCAAAGCTGTTTTGGAAACGGGCTTTGGAGACTTGATGATTTGGGTTAAGAAAGACGGTAAGACAGCTTCTGCCTTGGCAAAGGCTGACACCGACAAGATGAGCCTCACAATCGAAAGATGCGACTTTGTTCCACACTGCACTCACTACAAGCTCTGCCCTCCCGTTGCCAAACAAGTGAAAGCCGTGAGCGAAGAAAAAGCAGCCAAAAATGCTCTCAGAATAAGCTACGAAGACTCTTTGAGAGAAGCCTATTTGAAGACCATGCCGCGAAACTTCGATTCAGAAAAACGAAACGCCTATTTGGAGCAACAAAACGCCGTTTGGAAATTCTCTTTTCAAGAGTTGGAAAATGCTGATAAACTGATAGAAAACTCGTGGGGCAACTACAAGCAGATTGAGAGCGTGTTGGCAAGCGGAGACGAAAATGCGATTGACATTCTTTCGCTTTTGTACGAGAAAGACCTCCGAGACATAGAAGCAACAACCGTTCTCAGCCATTTGAAAGCCTACAAAAACTACCCTGCACAAGACGAGAGTTTGAAGCAATACGTTCTCAATCCACGCATTCAGCTCGAAAAAATAACCACTTACCGAGAGTTTTTGCAGAAACACTTTGCCGACAGAGCAAAAGACTTTATTGCCTCTCCGCAAAGCATAGCCGATTGGATAAATGCAAATATCAAACTCAACAAACAAGAAAACTATTACGGGGTTCAAATATCTCCCGAAGGCATACTAAGAGTTGGTCAATGCGACCCTCTTTCAAGAGAAATTCTTTTTGTTGCCATTGCAAGGAGTTTTGGAATTGCCGCAAGATATGAATGGGCTGAGGGCAGGGCTCAGTATAAGACATCTGCCGAAAGCGATTGGACTTATCCGCAATTTGAAACAAAGAGCAGCGAACCTATGGGAACGCTAATCGTTTCCAATTCAAAGTCCAACAAAATCAAACCCGAATATTACATACACTTCACTCTTCAACGTTTGGAGAGTGATGAATATAAGACACTCGACTTTGAATACGACCCTAAGTTTGCTCAATTTCCCGAAACCCTTACAGTGCCTGCCGGAAAGTACAGACTGATGAGCGGAAACCGCGATTCGGACGGAAATATCTATGTGAGAGAAGAATACTTTGAGGTCAAAGCGGACCAAATCACCAAAGCCGAAGTGGTAATGGACGAAATACAGACCGATTTGAAAGTCTTGGGAAAGATAAACATGAAAGAGAAAGTGCATCTTGCAGACAAAAAGACCACAAGTCTCAAAAACATTGCCAAGGACAAAGGCATGGTACTCGCAATCATAGACCCATATTCCGAACCTGTGCGTCATCTTATGGCAGACATGCCTTTGGTCAAAGAAGAAATGGAAACTTGGGGCGGAGGAATAGCTTTTGTATTTGCAAATACTCCCGAACAAGCTCCCGAAAGTATGTATCCCAACCTTCCTAAGCAAAGCATCTTTGCACAAGACAAACACAAACAACTACAAAAAGCAATCACCGAGGCAACAAAATTTGATTTTACAGGCAACTATCCCCTTTTGTGTTTTGTTACAAAAGAGGGAGAAATTGTCTTTCTGTCAGAAGGATACAGGATTGGCTCGGGAGAAAGTCTCTTGAAGGTCATTCACCAACTCAACCAAAGCAACAAATAGAATGAAAAAGACGATAGTATTGATATTATTGCTTGTCGGAGCTGCCGTCTTGAACGCTCAACCGATACAAAAGTCTGAGGTAAAAAGCAGCAAAGAGCCTTGGAAGTTCGGATTGCAGGCAGGAGGCAGCTTGGACAATATCTCAATCAAAAGCGGCGGTGTTTCCAAGTTCGGATACAAGGCAGGCTTGGCGGCAGAGAAACGTTTGGTCTATAATCTCTACTTTCAACCCACACTCTGTTTTGCAAGCAAGAGTTTCGGTTATGAGATTGCCAATGGTTATAGCCTTGATGTCAATGCTCTTGTGGCAGAACTTGATGCCGGACTGCTGCTCAAATTTGGCGATGACCGATTGCAGAGAGGTTTCTTCCTATCTGTTACTCCTTACTATACCTACGGACTTGGAGGAAAGAGCAAGACAAAAGACCTCAACACTCATTCTGAAAGCTATCTTGAAGAAAAGGAATACTCAACCTTTGAAACTGCCAATCGTTATGACTTGGGATTTCGTATAGGTTGCGGATATGACTTCAACAAACACATAGAGTTTGCGGTCAATTACACACTCGGCATGAACCGTTTTTCAAATACGGCAAACTATCGTTGGAGAGGCTGGAACTTACACCTTGTTGTGTTCTTCTGAGGCAGAATCTTCTTTGCCGCATTCACCCCGTCGATTGCCGAAGAAGTAATTCCGCCTGCATAACCTGCCCCCTCGCCGCAAGGGTAGAGGTTTTTGAGCTGAGGGTGTTGCAAACTATCTTTGTCTCTCGGTATTCTGACGGCAGAAGAGGTGCGACTTTCCAAACCAATCATCAAAGCATCACGACTGACAAAGCCCTTGATTTTGCGGTCAAAGACTTTGAAGCCCTCTTTGAGCGTTGCGGCAACAAAGTTTGGCAAAATATCTTTCATGTTACACTCTTTCAATCCCGCAGGATAGGAACTCTCGCAAAGGGTTGAGGAAAAACGTCCCGCAACAAAATCGCTTATCCTTTGTGAAGGAGCAGTCTGACGATATATGTAGGCTTTGCGTTCACAATCTTGCTGAAATCTCAAAAGAGACAAAGCCCCATAGCGAGCGTATTCGGGAACATCGCTTTGAGCAACCGACACCACAATTCCCGAATTGGCAAAAGGTGAGCAGCGAAGTGAAGATGACATACCATTGACCACCAATCCGCCCTCGTATGTCGAAGAAGGAATGACCATACCTCCCGGACACATACAAAAAGAGAACACTCCCCTTTGACCCACATTGTGAACAAGGCTGTAACTTGCAGCAGGCAAGACACCGCAATAGTCTCTGCCTCCATATTGAGAACGATTTATCAGCTCCTGAGAGTGTTCTACCCTCACTCCCATGGCAAACGGCTTTGCCTCTATGTACCAACCTTTGGCTGCAAAGAGCTCGTAGATGTCTGTTGCCGAATGTCCCGAAGCGAGAATGACGGCTTTGCCCTTTAACTCCTCACCACTTTGTGTTCTTACGCCATAAACCTCATCGCCTCTCACAAGAAAATCCACCACCTTGGTTTCAAAGTGATACTCTCCTCCGCAAGATGTGATTTTGTTCCTTATGTTCTTGATTATTCTCGAAAGTTTGTCTGTACCTATGTGGGCATGAGCGTCCGTAAGTATGTTTTCGTCTGCTCCAAACTCCACAAAAGTCTCCAAAATCTCCTGAATGTTGCCACGCTTGTTTGAACGAGTGTATAGCTTTCCGTCAGAAAAAGTACCTGCACCGCCCTCTCCAAAGCACCAATTAGACTCGGGATTGAGGCTTTTGTTCCTTGCAATTTGAGCAATGTCCTTTTTGCGGTCCTCTACCCTCTTTCCCCTTTCGAGAATTATCGGTTTGATGCCGCATTCTATCAATTTCAATGCCGCAAACAGTCCGCAAGGACCTGCTCCGACCACTATGACGCTCTCTTTGTCGGAAACATCTTGATAAATAGGCTTTTTATTTTGCAAATCAGGCATTTGAGTCGAAAGCAAAACCCTTATGCGATAGACAGGTCGCTTTCTTGCATCTATGCTCCGCCTCAACACTTTGAAATATGCAACATCTCTTGTCGATAAGCCACACTTTGAAGCCGCCTTGGCAAGTATTTCACCCTGATTGTATGCCGAACAAGGGTCGCAAACGACCTCTGTTTCCAACGTTTTTTCCATAATTATTCAAAGGTAAGACTGATGTAAAATATCTGTGTCTTCAATTTGTCCAACACATCTGAGTACATGGAATTGTAATCATGCACCAAAATATCGCTCAATCCGTAAGAGGTTTTGAGTTCTATGCCGAATTTGAAATAATTGAGGTAGAAATCGAAGCCTGCTCCGAGAGTATAGAACAGCTCGGAGTTATCTACTTTCATCAATATCTCGTTTTCGGCTGCCTTTTTCCTCTTTATCGAAGCAAGGTCGTAGCTATATTTTCCTCCTGCAATGATATAGGGACGGAAGTTCCTCCATCGCTTGGCTTGCAGCTTAAATTCCAACGGCAATTCCAAATAAACCACCTCGAAAGGCACTACTTGTTCGGAGTATTTGTCGTTTTGGAAAAGCGAATAGTTCAATCGTCTGTCCGCAAAGTTGAGTGAGGGTTGAAATCTGAGCCTTACATATTGGCACAACCGCAAATCGCCCGTAAAACCTATGACAAGACCGATGTTTCTGCTCGAATGGAAACCCAAAACGGTATCAATATACGGACGGTTCTCCTTTTCAATCATCTGAGTTGAAAGCTGATTGTAGCCAAGTACGAAACCATAATGTAGAACTTTGTCATCATAGTAGAGAAGATTTGGAGGCGACGACTGAGAACACACCCTCGCCGAACCACAAAGACACAACAACACAACCAATAACCATTTTATCTTCTTCATGCTTTCTCCAATTCTGTCAATAATCTCGTTTTGTCAATAGGTACTACCCCTACATATTCGCACACCAAGCCTCCTGCTATGTTACTTATGTGAGCTACTTGTTCTGCTTGAAGATGCAAAGCCATGCAAAGGCTTGCAAGACTGATAACCGTATCTCCTGCACCGCTCACATCGGCAATCTTTCTAACGCAGGCAGGCAAGAGAACACTCTTTCTGTCCTTTGAGCCGAAGTCTGCAAGAAACACACCCCTCTCGCTAAGAGTTACAAAAACCTTCTGCACATTCATTTTGTCATAAAGGAGCTTTGCAGCCTCCATGAGGGATTGTTCTTCCGCTTTTATCTCGTCAGACTTCAAGCCTTCTTTGAGTTCTTTGAAATTAGGTTTGAAAAGGTCGGCATCTTTGTAGTAAGCAAAGTTGCGTTTCTTCGGATCGACACACACCGGGACCGACTTGGAGTGAGCCAATGCTGTTATTCTCTCTATCACTTCCCTGCTCAACACACCCTTGTCATAATCTTGAAAAACCAAAGCATCAATCCTATTGTTATCAAAAAGAGTTTTCACCCTCTCTACAAACATCTCTTGTTCCTTTTCAGAGAGTACACTGCTATCTTCCTCATCTATTCTGAGCATCTGAGTATTGTTGCCGATAATGCGGGTCTTTATGCTTGTAGGTCTTTGCTCAGAAGCAACAAGTCCCTCTGCCGACAAACCATGTTGCACAAACAACTCTCTCAATGTGAGTCCCGTCTTGTCGTTTCCCACAACCGAACATAGCAAAGGCTTTGCCCCCATTGCCGCAATGTTGAGTGCCACATTTGCAGCACCGCCCAAACGATTTTCTTTCTCCTTTACCTCACACACAGGCACCGGAGCCTCCGGTGAAATCCGCCTCACATCTGCCCACCAATAAGAGTCTATCATCACATCTCCCACAACCATGATGGTCAGAGCCTCAAATTGCGAAAATATATCTGCGTAACTCATCTAAAAAACTTCTTTGCCTGTTATTTCACCCCTCATGTCGGAGTTTAACATCCTTATTCTTTCCTCCTTAGAGTTGTAGTTTGCCAACACAAACATCAACTTGGCCAATGCGGCCTCAGTTGTAATGTCTCCACCCGACACAACACCAATGTTCAAAAGCTCCATCGACGCCTCATAATGTCCCATTACCACACTGCCTGCCTTACACTGAGTAACATTAAGCACAATCACTCCCTTGTCTATTGCTTTCTTTATGGCGTTTATGAACCATGGAGAAGTCGGAGCGTTGCCGCTGCCGTATGTTTCAAGAACAACACCTTTCAAACCCTCCACTGCGAGAAAGGCTTCGAGGTATTCCTGTCTCAAAGCAGGGTGTACCTTTACTATAATGACATTATCGCACATCTTATTATACACTTTGAGAGTTTTATTGCTCAAAGGACGCAAAAGATGTTGCTTATATATAATGTTGATACCCACTTTTGCAAGCGAAGGATAGTTACCCGAATAGAACGCCTCAAAGTGTTCGGCATTGAACTTGGTTGTTCTGTTGCCTCTGAACAGCTTGTTCTCAAAAAAGATGCACACCTCGCCGATTGCCACCTGCTCGTTGGCTGCAATCTCTATTGCAGAAATTATGTTTTCTCTTCCGTCTGTTCTTATCATTCCCAAAGGCAGCTGACTACCTGTGATGATTACCGGCTTGGAAAGGTCTTCCAACAAAAAGCTCAAAGCCGATGCGGTATAGCTCATAGTGTCTGTGCCGTGCAGAACGACAAAACCATCATATTTGTCATACTGTTGTCCGATAAGGTCGGCAAGTCTTATCCATACTCCGGCATTCATATCCGAAGAATCGATAATCGGGTCAAACTGCCAAGTGTCTATATTGCAATCCAACTGCCTCAAAACCGGAAGAGCTTCATAAATCTTTTTCATGTCAAAAGGATGTAAAGCTCCCGTTACCTTGTCTTTGACCATTCCTATGGTTCCTCCGGTGTATATTACCAAAATATTTTTCATAAATCTGCCAATATAATTCGGGCAAAATTACAAAAAAGTTTGCTTTATAAGGCAAGTTTGTTCTCCAATCAGCCAAAAAGCCTTACCTTTGCGAAGTTTTTGAACATTTACAGCAAGAAATAACGATGAGATTACTCATTCTGACACAGTATTTCCCGCCCGAAGTCGGAGCGCCTCAAAACCGATTATACGAACTTGCAATCCGATTGCAACAAAGAGGCGTCGAGGTCAGCGTTCTGACCGCAATGCCAAACTATCCTCAAATGCAAATTCACCCTCAATACAAAGGAAAGTGGTATTGCAAAGAACAAATGCAACAAATGCAGATTTTCCGCAGTTGGATTTACGTTTCAAAGTCAAAATCAGTCATAAAGCGATTGCTCAATTACTTTTCTTTTGTTTTTTCCTCCCTTATTGTAGGATTGACAAGGATAAACAAAAAAGACATTCTCTTTGTTGAAAGTCCGCCATTGTTTCTCGGTATAAGTGCATACGCCATTGCCAAAGCCAAGGGTGCGAAATTTGTTTTCAACGTGTCGGACTTGTGGCCCGAAAGTGCCGAAAAACTTGGCATAATCAGCAATCGTTTTCTTTTGAACCGTGCAACAAAGTTGGAAGAGTTCTGTTACCGCAAGGCAGACCTTATCAGCGGACAAACGCAGGGCATAGTGGCAAACATATCTGCCAGATTTCCGAACAAGAAAGTCCATTGGCTCAAAAACGGAGTTGATATCAAGCTGTACAATGCCGCAAAGACCGAAACCAAAGGACAATTCCGAAAAGCCAAAGGCTACAAAGACAGCGACTTCATCTTGTTTTACGGCGGTATAATCGGCTATGCACAAGGCTTGGAAGTCATCTTGCAGGCGGCAGACAAGCTCCGACATTATTCCGATATAAGGTTTATCCTCATGGGAAACGGACCTGAGAAAACCAAGCTCCAAGAAATGAAATCCTCTCTGCAACTCTCAAATGTAGATTTTTATGATGCAGTACCAAAAGAGCAGATGCACGGAGTGATTACCGACATTGACGCAAGTATCATTCCTCTCAAAAAATTAGAACTGTTCAAAGGAGCAATTCCATCAAAGATATTTGAAAACCTTGCAATGAAAAAGCCCGTCATCTTGGGCATCGAAGGCGAAGCCAAGGAGCTTTTTGTCAATCAGGGCAAGTGTGGTTTGGCTTTTGAGCCCGAAAACGCAAGCAATCTGACAGAAAAGATTTTGGAACTCTACAACGACCGCACCAAAGCGGCAACTCTTGGCGAAAACGGACTAAGATACGCCGCCGAGAACTTCAATCGCGACAAGATAGCACAAGAATTTTACGATCATTTGGCACAACTATGAAACTAACCACCATAATAGGAGCAAGACCACAGATAATAAAAGCCTCAGCTTTGAGCCGGGCAATCCGAAACAACTTTTCGGACAAATTGGAAGAAGTGATAATCCACACCGGTCAGCACTACGACCAAAATATGTCGGAAGTATTTTTCACAGAACTCGACATACCACGCCCGAAGTACAACCTTGCAGTCGGAAGCGGCAAACACGGCAAACAAACCGCACTGATGACAGAACGATTGGAAGAGGTGTTTGAAGCCGAACAGCCCGATGCTGTTGTAGTCTATGGCGATACCAACTCCACCCTTGCGGCAGCCCTTGCGGCAAGCAAGATGCTCATACCCATTGTTCACATCGAAGCCGGATTACGCTCATTCAACAAATCAATGCCCGAAGAGATTAACCGCATACTCTGCGACCACGTTTCCACCCTGCTCTTTTCGCCCACCCAAACAGGCTACGACAACCTCATAAGGGAGGGTTTCTCAAAGCAACTAAGCCCCAAGGCAACAGCAGACCACCCAAACATATATCACTGTGGCGACATAATGTACGACAACACCCTCTTCTTTGAACACAGAGCCGAAAACGCCTGCCAAAAGTTCTCTTTCTGCCAACCCTCTTACGTTCTCTGCACCATACATCGCAACAGCAACACCGACAATAGCGAAAGAATGCAAAGCATCTTTGAAGCCGTTGCACAGCTAAGCCGCCAAAGACAAATCATACTCCCCCTTCACCCACGCACAAAGAAGATGATGCCGCAAATGTTGTCCCCAAATCTGATGAGAGAGTTGCAAGACAACCCGAACATAAATATAATAGAACCTGTATCATTCTTGGAAATGATATACTTGGAGAAGCACTCCTCGCTCATACTCACCGACTCGGGCGGAGTGCAAAAGGAAGCCTACTTTTTGAAACGTCCTTCGGTCATTCTGCGAAGCGAGACCGAGTGGCAGGAAATAGTGCAACAAGGCAGAGCCTTTGTGTGCGATGCCGACAAAGACCTTATCTGTCAAAAAGCCGAAGCCTTTCTCGGCGAACCGCCTGCGGACTATCCTCCCCTTTTCGGCAATGGCAGAGCAGGAGACTTCATCTGCCAAACCATACTTGACACACTTTGAAATATCACAAGACAAAACAAACAACATAATACAAAGAAATCATGCACACATTGGAGCAATTACAAAAACGAGCAATAGAAATAATAGATGCACAGAACTATCTGGCAGAACCGCTCTCGCTCTATGAGCCGATAGACTACGGAATGAGACAAGGCGGCAAGCGAATACGGCCACTTCTCTGCCTTATTGCAGCCGAGCTTTGCGGAGGCGAGAGGGAGAAAGCCGAACCGGCAGCCGTTGCAGTGGAGATGTTGCACAACTTCACACTCTTGCACGACGACATAATGGACTGTTCACCCCTTCGCAGAGGCAAACCCACGGTCTTTCGCAAGTATGACCAAAACAAAGCCATACTCTCGGGCGATGCAATGTTCGCTTGTGCATTCAAATACTTGTTGCAATGCGACAAGGAAGTGATACCACAACTCACAGAGACCCTTACTCGGGGAGCAATCGAAGTGTGCGAAGGTCAGGGCTTTGACATGGACTTTGAGAACCGCCAAACAGTCTCGACAGACGAGTACCTGCAAATGATAAAGCTCAAAACAGGTATCCTGCTCTCCACCGCACTGCGACTTGGAGCAATAACGGCAAAGGCAGACGAAAAGACGCTCAACCTCTTGGACACTTTCGGCAAATATATCGGCATAGCCTTTCAGATAAAAGACGATATGCTCGACTGTTGGAGCGACTTGGACACCTTTGGCAAGGTGTGCGGAGCCGACATCATCGACCGCAAAAAAACATTTCTCTACATCACAGCCTTGGAGAGTGCAACCCAAACCCAAAGGCAGGAGTTACTCTCGCTCTATGAGAACACCACACTCGACAAAGACGAAAAAATACAAAAAGTCAGAGCGATATACGAACAACTCTCAGTGGCACAAAAAGCACAAAAAGCAGTAGAAGAATACAATTCCAAAGCCTTTGAAGCGTTAGAGCAAATAGAGGTTGCACCCCAACGCAAAGCCACACTGATTGAAGTAGCAAAGAAGTTAATCAACAGAAATAAATAAAAGCAATGAAGAACATAGACAAAGAATTTAAGCTCTATGCCGTAAAGCACAGAGGAATAAGCAGCACAACCTTCGACAAGTACAGCCGTTATGTCTCGCCAAAGGCGGCATATATCAATCCCACAATCATAGAAGAGCGGACGCTCAACGTAGCACAGATGGACGTATTCTCGCGTTTGATGATGGAGAGAATAATCTTCCTCGGCACGGCGATTGACGACGATGTGGCAAACATCATTCAAGCACAGCTGCTCTTTCTCGAAAGTGTGGACTCGGAAAGAGACATCTTGATTTACCTCAACACCCCGGGAGGATACGTCAATGCAGGCTTGGGAATCTATGACACCATGCAGTACATTCGTCCCGACGTAGGAACGATTTGCACAGGCTTGGCTGCCTCAATGGGTTCGGTGCTTTTGTGTGCCGGAGCAAAGAAAAAACGTTCGGCACTCGAACACTCTAAAGTCATGATACACCAACCGCTTGGCGGAGCAGAAGGACAAGCCTCCGACATAGAGATTGCCGCAAGAGAAATCCTCAAAACCAAACAAGAACTCTACTCCATAATCTCCAAACACAGCGGACAACCAATCGAAAAGATTGAAAAAGACGGCGACCGCGACCATTGGCTCTCTGCACAGGAAGCCTTGGAGTACGGAATGATTGACGAAATTCTTCACCCCAAGAAGTAACAACAAGCAAGCCTCAACCGAGGCACGATAAAATCAAGCGAGGTCAGCCCCAAAGGAGCAGACCTCGCTTTTTGTTTCACCCTCGGCAAATCCCATGCTTGGGCAGAAAACCATTTAAGCAAAAGTCTTACACACCAAACATATAACTGCCTGCTGCCGGAGCGACATTTTGGATTTTTCAAACTCCGTTTCACAAAGTCGAAAAATCTGTTACAAATGCACAGAGTTTTCGAGTAAACCTAAAATGTTATCGTGGTTTCGGGTCGGAGAGTAAACTTGTATTGGTTACGAAAGTGTTCTATTTCGTCTTTTCTGTTGTATGGAAACTGAGGGTGGGCGATATTGGCAATGTATGCCCGCTTGGTTTTGAATGAAGAGGGGTCGTGGTTTTGGAGAAATAGGCTGATTGTGTTCTCCAACTGTGAAAGAGCTGCGGCAAAGCCTTTCGAGCGAGTGTCTTTGAGTTCTATGAATGCAAGAATTTGATTTTGTTCGACAAGCAACATTCCGTCGCAGGTGCTTTCTTTGCTTTTTCCATCGGATTTGCAGATGATAATGTTGTTATCTATGGGAACAAATTGAAATGTTCGCTCTTTGGGATTGTTTATGGTGGCATTCCACCTTTGGCTTTTGTCGCAGGTGGTGTATGCAGGCTTGGAATTCTTCGGGTCAATGATGCCGCAGTCCGAATGCTTCTGTTCTTTTTCTATGCGGTAGATTCGTTTAAAAAAGCTGAGCTTACTCATAGCGTATCTGTATTTCGACCAAGTCGGAGTATTTGGTATTGGTGTTCATCAATATGGTGTTAAGATAGTTGTCATCGGTCGGAATATCTTCATATTTTGGTAGTTGGCAGATGTTGCCTTCCAAATCTATTTGGTATATTGATACTTTCTCTCCGTCTATTGCAGACCCCGACGGCACAATGGTATCAATAGTTTGCCTATCCTTGGCGTCAGTTGCTATTTGTGCTACCTGAGAAGCCTTGATTGCAAGCATTATAAAGTTAATCATGTATGGGCTGTGTGTGGTGAAGAGCAGCTGGTTGTCGGCTTGTGCCGAAAGTCTTATCAATTCGTAGAGTACTTTCTCTTGTGAGTCGGGAAAGAGGTTTTGTTCGGGTTCTTCAATGATGCTTATCAGTCGTTTGTTGATGTTGTCGGATAGTTTTTTTATAAGGAGACTTCTTGTGGTGTCGTCTATTGTGTCGTCAAGCAAAAGCGAGTGTATTCTCTTGTCGATTGTTTCCTGCTCTTTCGAGGTTGCTTTGGTGGTGTTGGATTGCTTTCCGAGGCAGGTGCATTCATAAAGGTGGTTGAGAGTGATGTAAAGAGGGGTTGCAGATTGCAATCCGCTTGAGGCTTTGTCAATTCTAACGGTATGGTCAGAAGCAACAATGCGTCCTATCTGATTGAGTGTGTCGTAGTGAAAGCGTACTTTGTTGATTGGAAGTGATACGTCTTCTGACATGGACTGACAGGCTTGGCGATAGTCGGTTTGTAGGGTCAAGAGCGATTCGGGCAGTCCTTTGATTGCCGAAGCCTTTTCTACTATTGAGCTTAGCAGGTTTCGCTCCGCGGGATAGTACATGACTTGTGGTCGTTGGTAACCTATGTTATCAATGTGTTCGGTGAGGCTGAAAGTTCCTTCCTTATACTCAAAATCGTAACATTGTCCTTTGAAATGAATGTATGTATCGGGACAAACGTAAGTGTCAATGCCGTGATAGGCAAGATATTTCTTAACAAAACGAGAGTATTGCACCGGATAGCTTGCCTTCATTTCTCCTCTCATGAGTGCTTTTTCAAGCCACACGAATGTGGAATATAGTTTGACCAAGGTACTCTTGCCTGTGCCTTGCGTGCCACAAAAAACTGATAATTGATTGAGGGACAAATATCCGTCATCTGCTTCGTAACCTGCTTTGATTGGTCCGAAATTCTCGACTTTTAGCTTGTTTATAAACATCGTTCTTATCCTTAATTCTTTCAAGTTTATTCTTTGCTGCTGCCTTCGACCACTATGACAAATTCTCCCTTGGGGGTCTTTTCGGCATAGTGTGCAGAGAGTTCGGAGAGCGTACCTCGCTGAAATTCTTCAAACTTTTTGCTTATCTCTCTTGCAAGACTTGCTCTTCGGTCTTCGCCAAAGGTTTGCTTGAATTGTTCGAGGGTTTTGGCTATGCGGTGGGGTGATTCGTAAAATATCATTGTTCGTTGCTCGCTTTTGAGGGCTTCGAGTTTGGATTGTCTGCCTTTTTTGTGCGGTAGGAAGCCTTCAAAACAAAATCTCTCGCATGGCAGTCCTGAACCCACAAGTGCAGGTACAAAGGCGGTGGCTCCGGGTAGCACACTCAGCTCTACTCCGCTGCGAACGCACTCTCTGACAAGCAAAAAGCCGGGGTCGGATATGCCCGGAGTGCCTGCATCGGTTATCAGGGCAATGTCTTCTCCCGAAAGTAGCCTTTGAACTATGCTCTCAACACTTTGGTGTTCGTTGAACAGGTGGTGGGCTTGCAAGGGGGTGTGTATGTCAAAGTGGTTGAGAAGTACTCGCGAGGTTCGGGTGTCTTCTGCCAATATGAGGCTGACGCTTTTGAGTACTTCGACGGCTCTGAATGTCATGTCGTCCATGTTGCCTACGGGGGTGGGTACAAGGTATAACATAGGTTCGCTGTGTTTGGTCGTATGCTTGTTTGTATGATATTATTCACCCGCAAGGTCATACTTCTGCTTTGAGCGGAATGCACTGACATTGCGGGTGGTCTGTCTGACAAAGTCTATTCTTCGTCCATCAATTCGTCTGTAAGTTCCAAGGTATGATATACTGCTTGTACATCATCGTCTTCTTCCAACATATTGATGAGTTTCATTACTTTTTTGCCTTCTTCCAACGGCAGGCTTGTGGTGCTGTTCGGTATTCTTTGAAGTTCTGCACTTTCACATTCTATGTTGGCTTCTTCCAATGCTTTTTGCATTGAGGCAAAGTCTTCCATCTTGGTATAGACTGTGAAGTAGTCGTCTTCTCTTTCTATCTCGTCTGCTCCTGCTTCTATCAATGCCATTTCCAATTCGTCAGGGTCTGCATCTTTGATTGCTATCTGAAATACTCCTTTGCGTTGGAAAATAAAGCTCAATGAGCCGTTGGTTCCCATTGTTCCGCCAAACTTGTTGAAGATTGAACGTACTGCGGCAACGCTTCGGTTGTTGTTGTCGGTGAGGCACTCGACAAAGACTGCTATGCCGTGTGGTGCGTAACACTCAAAGGTGAGTTCTTGTAGTGCTGCGGTGCTTTTGTCGCCTGCTTTGTTAATCGCTCTCTGCAAGGTGTCCTTCGGCATATTTGCTCCCTTGGCATTGGCAACGGCAAGTCTCAAACGTGCGTTTGAATCGGGGTCGGGTCCGCCCTCCTTGACCGCAACGGTGATGTCTTTAATGATTTTGGAAAAGATTTTTGAACGTTTGCTGTCCAAAGCTCCTTTTTTTCTCTTAATTGTTGACCATTTATTGTGTCCTGACATACTTTGTTATTGTTTTTATTGTTTACTATGTATTGTTGTTCTCTCAAAAGGGACGAAAGCCTATGATTTCTCGCACTTCCCTGATGGTTTTTGATGCTGACTCCATGGCTTTCTCACAGCCTTGTCGGGCAACTTTTGACAGGTAGTCGTCGTCTGCTTCGACTTGTTTTATTCTTTCTCTTATTGGTGCAATGAATGTTTCCATGTCTTGGGCAAGTTGCTTTTTCAAGTCGCCGTATCTTATGGTGCAATCGGCATATAGGTCCTCAAACTGACGAACTATGTCCTCCGAGCTGACGAGTTTCAAGAGCGAGAAGAGGTTTTCTATCTCGGGTGTCTTGGGTGAGTTTTTCTCCTGCGGTCCTGCATCGGTTTTGGCTTTCATTATTTTTTTGCGAATGACTTCGGGACTATCAACAAGATAGAGTGTTGCGGCTTCGCCTACGCTCTTGCTCATCTTGCCGCTGCCGTCCAAGCCGGGAACTTTGACAAGCTCGTTGCCAAAGTTGTATGCTACCGGTTCGGTAAAGTAATCGACCGAATACATTCGGTTGAACCGTGAAGCAAAGGTGCGTGTCATTTCGAGATGTTGTTCTTGGTCTTTGCCAACAGGCACTGCGTCTGCTTTGTGAAGAAGTATGTCGGCTGCCATAAGGGTCGGATAGGTGAGCAGTCCTGCATTTACATTCTGCGGGTTTTGTCTTACCTTGTCTTTGAAGGAGCTTACTCTCTCCAACTCGCCAAGGTAGGCGTTCATGTTCAAAAACATATAAAGCTCAACGACCTGAGGTACTTGGCTCTGGATATAAATCGTTGCTTTATCGGGGTCTAAGCCGCACGCTATGTATTGTGCCAAAATGGTTTTGACGTTTTGGTGCAGGTTGGCAGGGTTGGGGTGGGTTGTGAGCAAATGGTAGTCTGCCACAAAGAAATAACATTTGGCTTGCTCTTGAAGCCGTACAAAATTTTTCAAAGCTCCGAAATAGCTTCCCAAGTGCAGGTTGCCTGTCGGACGCATTCCGCTGACTATGGTTTTCATGTTGCAAAATTAGTAAATCTTCCCGAAGTGGCAGAGCTTGAGGGTGAAAAAACGAACCGCCTTTTTGCTTTTGCCAAAGGAAATGTTGTCATTCTTTTACTTCAAACATATCGACCGGCAGGAAGTTGGCAATGAGGTTGTCGGCATTGGTGATTGCCTTTGAGGTGAATGAGAGTGTCGGTATTTCGCTCTTTTTTATCATGTTCTGTGCCACTGCTCCTATGTAGTTGTCGGTAAGGCTCAACTCTTGGTGGGTCATTATCATCATGATGTCGGCATTGACGCTCTTGCCATGAGTGAGAATTACTTCTTCTATCGGTCTTTCGTCTTCGATGTATGCTTGAGCTGTTACTTTGATGCCTTCTTGTTCTATTACCCATTTGGCTTTTTCGAGTTTCTTTACAAGCCGTGAGGATACGAGGTTAGTTCCTCTTTTGACTACTCCTACCAAGTGGACCGTAGATTTGTAGTACTTTGCCCATGATATTGCGGCATTTATCTTCTCCAAGGTTTGCTTTGAAAGGTCTATCGGCAAGAGGATATTGTCAAATCGTCCGTTCTCTATGGAGTTTTCGCTCACTGTTATCACAGGGCAGGGTGCCGAGGCTATGATGTGCATTGTCAATGGTCCGATAAAGTGGAATGCACTGACTGTTGAGGACATCTTTCCCATTATTATATATTGTGCATTGCGAATCTGTGCCTGCTCCAAGATGACTTCGGCAGGCGAACCATGTTCTACAATATAGCGAATGTTGCCATGGTAGGTTTTTCGGGTCTCCAAGATGACTTCTTTCAGTTTGTTCTCTACATGTCTTCTCTCTTCTCGCTGCTGTTTTTCGCTTTTGAACAACTCGGTGAAGAAGTTAGATGCCTGCAAGACCGACAAAAGGTATATTTGTCCCTTGATAAAGTCCGCAACCTTGATTGCTTCCTGCAAGGCTGTCTTTGCTTTTGGTCCAAAATCGTATGGTACCAAGACGGTCGGGGTTTTTCTCTGATTGTTTGTTTCCATGATGCTTCTTTGTATTTGGTTTTAATGTTTGTATATTTCGTCAAATGATTGTCTCAGGGCTATCGAGCGTGCCAGAGTTTGCTCGTCGGCATATTCGACACCTTCTCCCATAGATATTCCGCGAGAAAGGGCGGAGACTTTGATGTTTTCGTGTTCCAAGAGCTTGTGTATGTAAAATGCTGTGGTATCGCCTTCCATTGTGGTGGGCAGGGCGAGTATAACTTCTTCGACTGCTTCGCTTTTTACTCTCGAAAGCAGTTGGGTTATCTTTATATCGCCTACTCCTATTCCCTCAACAGGAGAGATTACTCCGCCAAGGACATGGTAAACTCCTTTGTAGCTGTCGGTGTTCTCTATTGCCATGACGTCTTTGATTGTTTCGACAACACAGATTTGCTTTGTGTTGCGTTCTGTGTCTTGACAAATCGGACAAAGTGGTGTATCAGAAAGATTGTTGCACCTTTGGCAGTGAAAGACTTTGTCTTTGAGGTCGGAAAGGCTGTCGGCAAACATGGCGACTGCTTCCTTGTCTTGTTTCAAAAGCCAAAGGGCATAACGCAGTGCAGTTTTCTCTCCCACTCCGGGCAGTTTGGCAAACTCATTGACTGCTTTTGCAAGCACAGATGATGAATATTCCATATTTTTCTTACCTTTGCTCTCGTTTTGTTTGGCAAAGATATATATTTTGACGCTTTCGGAGTGCAAAATTGGTGTTTTTGTGTTGTAAAAATGCTGTTTTTGCAACTTGGTGCGGCGATTGTCTCCAAATGAAACGCTGTATTTTTCAACATTAAACGTTTTTTTGATGGAACAAACTATCTTTTGGGTTTTTGCAGCCTACACTTTGTTGCTCTTTTGCATCACTTTCGTAACATCTCGAAAGGCTGACAGCAAGTCGTTTTTTGCCGGCAATAAAAAAAGTCCGTGGTTCGTCGTTGCATACGGGGCAATAGGGGCAAGTTTGAGCGGTGTTACTTTCATGTCTGTACCCGGCTGGGTGGAGCAGAGGCAGTTTACTTATATGCTGACGGTTCTGGGCTATCTGATTGGCTATGTCTTGATTGCATTTGTGTTGCTGCCGTTGTATTATAAGCTCAACTTGATTTCGATTTATGAGTATTTGAAAAAACGCTTCGGCTCTGCAACTCACCGCACAGGGTCTTTCTTCTTCTTGCTCTCGCGCACCTTGGGTGCAAGTCTGAGAATGTTCATTGTGATATGGGTACTTTATGAGTTTGTGTTCTCTTATTGGGGAATTTCTTTTCCGCTCACGGTGTTCTTGTTCTTGATTTTGATTTTGCTATTCACCCTGCGAGGTGGCGTAAAGACGATTGTGTGGACAGATACTTTGCAAACAACTTGCATGATTGCTGCCTTGGTAATCAGTTTCTTCTTGGTGGCAAAACAAATGGGCCTTTCGGGAATGGGAATGTTCAATCAGGTTGTGAAAAGCGACTACTTCACTTTCATAAACACCGATTTTTCGAGTCGGTTGTGCTGGTGGAAACAGATTTTGGGAGGTATGTTCATCACTATCGCAATGACCGGTCTCGACCAAGAGATGATGCAGAAAAATCTAAGCTGCAAGGATTTGAAATCGGCACAGAAGAATATGCTCAGCTTTGCTTTCATTCTTCCTGCGGTGAACTTCTTGTTTTTGTGTTTGGGCAGTGCTTTGTATATCTTTGCAAAGAAAGAGGGTATAACGGCAAGCGGCGACGACCTCTTCCCTTATATCGCTCTCAACTCGCTCACTCCTTTTGCGGCAATAGTGTTCATTGTGGGGCTTATCTCGGCTTTGTTCCCTTCGTCGGACGGGGCTTTGACTTCTCTGACTACTTCGTTTTGCATAGACCAACTAAAAATGGAAGAAAAGACCGAGTGGAGCAAAAAGAAAAAGACAAACATAAGGCATTTGGTTCACTTGTGCTTTGCTCTGCTCTTTGTGGTAATAATCATCTTCTATTCGGAACATAGGGATAAACACTTGATTGATACTCTCTATCAGATTGCTTCCATAACTTATGGTCCTTTGCTCGGATTGTTTGCTTTCGGCATTCTGACCAAACGAAAGGTGAACGATAGGGCTGTGCCTTGGGTGTGCATTATCTCTCCCGTGATTTGCTTTATTCTCAACAACAATTCGCAGGCTTGGTTCAATTATAGTTTTGACTTCGAGTTGTTGGTGTTGAATGCTCTTTTGACTTGTTGCGGTTTGCTTGCAGTCAGTCGAAAAGCTGAATAATCAAACAAAATAAAAACAACGAGAGTGTCCAAAGGCTTTGTTGCAAGCGGCGGACACTCTCGTTTTCGCTATGAGTATTTATTCTGCTTTTACGTTTACTTGGTTTGTGCAGGCAATACTTCCACCATTTCGACATGGAAGACAAGCAAGCTGCCGGCAGGTATCATTTCCGAAGGATAGTCTCCGTAACCAAGGTCGGGACTTACCCAAAGGTCATAGACTGCTCCTGCATTCATCATCGACAATCCTTCTTCCATTCCCTTGATAAGACCGTTCATTGCAAAGATGACAGGTTCGCCGCCTCTTTGGAATGTGTCTTCGATTGGTTGGGAAATCTTTCCGTCTTTGCCAAGTACCGACAAACTATATTGAATGCGGACTCTGTCGTCTGCAGAAGTCGGCTTGACACCTTTGCCTTCCTTGATTACTTTGTACTGCAAGCCCGATGCGGTGGTCTTTACTCCGTCGGCGGTCTTGTTTGCTTCAAGGAACTTTTCGGCTGCCTGACGATATGGAACGGCATCTTGTGCTGCCTGTGCTTGTTGCTTTTCCATGACCTTGGTTTGATACTTCTGCATCACTTCTTGCATTTGCTGCATACTCATCACTCCTGCCGTATCGGAGGCATAGCCTTGTTGGTAGGCTCTTATGAAGATTTCGGGATTTATCTCCAAGCCTTGCGACTTCATGCCCATACCTTCTGACAATCCAAGCACATAAGACACAGAGTCTTCCAACGTTTTCAATTCTCCCAAATCAACTCTTTGAGTTTTTTGAGAACAAGCCCCAAATCCAACCGCTGCACAAAGAACAAGCGTGAGGCTCTTGAACAATGATATTCTTTTCATTTGTTATTTGTTTTATTTTCAGGCGGCAAAATTATAAAATAATCGGCAATCGGCATAGCTTTCGAACAAAAATACTATGCACAAAAGCCTGCTGTCGATGAATAAAACGCTTTTTTTTGACAAAGGGTGCATTTTTTGCTTTGTACTAATATCATTTTGTTATATCTTTGCAGCCCGAACAAATCACAATCCGAGCAAGTCGGATTGACAAAAAGAAACACAAAGTAATTAAGTCGGATAAACAGAGATGAAGAACAAGTACAATGATTTGATTGAGCAAACTTTTGAATTTCCGCAAGAAGAGTTTGCAGTGGAGGAAAACGAGCTTACTTTCCACGATATTCCTCTCATGGATATAATAAAGCAATATGGAACTCCTCTCAAAATCACCTATCTGCCAAAAATAAGCTCCCAAATTCAAAAAGCTAAGCGATTGTTTAATGTTGCAATTGCAAAGACTGACTACAAGGGTTCGTACAATTATTGCTATTGTACTAAGAGTTCTCACTTCTCTTTTGTGTTGGACGAGGTGATAAAAAACGATGTTCACTTGGAGACTTCGTCGGCTTTCGACATAAACATTATAAACGAGTTGTTTGAACAGGGAAAGGTCGATAAAAGTCAATATATATTGTGTAATGGTTTCAAGAGACCTCAATATATCGAGAATATTGCCGAACTTGTTGCAAATGGTTTTAGTAATGTCATTCCGATCATTGATAACATTGAGGAGATTGACTTGTTGGACGAAAACGTCAAGACTGCTTGCAACGTCGGAATACGCATTGCCTCCGAAGAAGAGCCGATGTTTGACTTCTACACCTCTCGATTGGGAATAAGATACAACTGCATCTTGGACTTCTACAAAAACAAAATTGCTTCAAATCCCAAATTCAAGCTCAAAATGTTGCACTTCTTCATCAATACCGGCATAAAAGACTCGGCTTACTATTGGAATGAGTTGCAAAAGTGTGTAAACGTATATTGCGAATTGAAGAAGATTTGCCCCGACTTGGATTCTTTGGACATTGGTGGTGGTTTCCCGATAAAGAACTCGCTCGGCTTTGAGTACGATTATGACTATATGGCTGAAGAGATACTCGCTCAGATAAAAGATATATGTAACAAACAGGGCATAGAAGAGCCGAATATATTCACCGAATTTGGTTCGTTCACCGTGGGTGAGGCCGGTTGTATTCTGTATAGCATAATAGACCAAAAAAGACAAAACGACCGTGAGCTGTGGTATATGATTGACTCTTCGTTCATCACTACCCTGCCCGACACTTGGGGTATCGGACAACGCTTTATTCTCTTGCCGATAAACAAGTGGGACAATGAATATCAGAGAGTATTCCTCGGAGGTTTGACTTGCGATAGTCAGGACTACTATTCGGCTGAGACGCACTCCAATGCTGTTTTTCTTCCCAAGTATTCCAACAATGAGGAAGAGCCTCTCTACATTGGTTTCTTCCACACGGGAGCCTATCAAGAGAGCCTTGCCGGTTATGGAGGCATTCAACACTGTCTGATACCTCAACCAAAACACATAATCTTGGACAAGGACGAAAACGGAGAATGGTTCACCAAGTTGTTCGCCAAGGAACAAAGCCACAAATCAATGCTTAAAATCCTCGGCTACTAAAATCGAGCTTTCAGCCGACCAGAACCAAGAGTCGGCTGACCAACTCCCATTTCAGATTGACAGAACGAGAAGATAGAGTTACAAGATACTTACGTCCTGCAATATCTACTTGTCCACCTCTTCTACGTCAATGCCTAATTTCATAATTTCTTATGCAGTCTCAGCATCTTTTCA
>SAMEA3663271__coassemble_51_pt1 | contig 103468 bp, 69 predicted proteins | sample SAMEA3663271__metabat2_low_PE_004 | metagenome-assembled genome bin SAMEA3663271 (sample SAMEA3663271) | pig gut metagenome | biome: pig gut; feature: pig-associated habitat; material: faeces | place: China | collected 2013
TCTTTGCACGAGTAAAGGCAACGTAGAGTAAATTGATGTTATCTACTCTTTCCATGTACTCCTCTTGGTCTGCCAATTCGACATATCCGTCTGACATCTGCCTTAAACTTTTGACCTTAGTCTCAAATATCTTTACTTTCGACTGCTCGTCCAAATTCTCAATCCAAAACTTATGTTTGTTACTCGTCATATCCCAATGACAATACGGAATAATCACAACCTTATATTCCAATCCTTTTGCCTTGTGTATGGTTTGTATTTCGAGTGTATTCTTGTCTTTTTGAACGGTAACGCTTTCTTGGCTCATTGTAGCTTTCCAATAGTCGAGAAAGAGCCTGAGGTCGTTACTTTGTAGGCTGCAATAGGTCATCAACTTGTCGCAAAATGCCATTACAAAGGTATCTTGTGCATCTATATTGAAGTCTTTGATAAGGCAAAGAACGAGGTCGATAAGCGAAATGGAGCTTTTGTTGTAGTCTTTCAGGCAGTCTATGTTGTCAATCTTGGCAAAGTATTCCAACCAGTAGCGAGATATTGTGTCTTTTTGGTCATATATATATCGCAAAAGATAAACAATCTTCTTGACTTCCGAGGAGCTTTCGAGGGCAAAGGCATCGAACGAACAGGGATTGTATTTGTGTGCCTTGTTTCCTGAATTGTCCAAATCTTTCAGGTATTTTGCCAATTCTCGTGCATAAGATGTTTTTCTGACAAGGATAACAATATCTCCGATTGAGTATCCCAAAGCCAAGTAACGGTCAATCTCTTCAACAGTCTTGTAGAGCATATTTTCGTTTTGAGAAATCGTATCGAATTTATCGACAAAACTAAATCTCACTTCGCCCTGTTCTAAGTTCTTCTTAGCGGTTTGTGCGTCTATTGTGAAGCCTGCAACGGTATGAAAGCAGTGTTGAAAAAAACGATTGTTAAACTCTACTATTTTTCCGTCGGTTCGGTAGTTGTCTTTGAGCGGTAGTTGTTCGGTTGGCAGCGAATATTTGTTGTCGTTAGGTCTGTCATACAATGCTTTGAGTATTTGCCAATCGCCGTCTCTCCAACGATAAATCGATTGCTTCACATCGCCAAACACAGAGCACTCTCCGCCCGAGGCAAGACTTTCTGCCACCAAGAGATTAAAGTTGTTCCAAGCCAAAGAGTCGGTATCTTGAAACTCGTCAATCATGATATGTTGAAGTCGTGAGCCGATTTTCTCATACATGAAAGGAACTGCATCTTTACTATCGACCATTTGGTTGAGCAATCGCTGAGTATGTCTCAAAAGGAAGCTGTTATTTTCTCTCAACATCTCATGTTCTCTTTGGTAAATGAAGACCAAGAGGCACAATTTGCGAGCCGAAGAATATATGGTTCGCAATCGCTTTACTCGAGGGTAGTTTTCCTTGTAGTACTCAACACATTGGTCGTGTAGTTCATTGAGTTTGTCTGTTATATGCTTGGTTTGTTTTTCCGATTTTTTGCTTTGTTTAATTATTTTGCCCTCTCCTTCGCTATCTTCCTTAAAACTATATCCTTCTATGAACCTTGAATATACAAATGCTTTATATTCCTTTTCTGCTTCAAGGGCTAAGCGTTTGGCTTGCTCTATATATTGGTTGATATTGTCGATAAACTCTTGGATTTCCTTCTCTTGGTCGGCTGTTTCTTTGAGTATGTCTTGCAAAGTCTCAAAGGACATTTGTCTCATCGCATTGTCAATGATTGTTTTTGAGAGTTCATCGGAAAATTCCTCCATATCCTTTTCAAAGTTCCACTTTTTACCTTCTTGTTTTCTCTCATCAATGTAGGCTCTGAGGCATTCGTCAAGTTTTTTATTTGTCTGAGTGTCTTCTTTCAGTTCTTCAACAGCCTGAACGCGGTAGTCTTTATCGTCAATCACGAGTTCAAAACCGCTACTCACCCCAATCTCGCGTGCCATGTTGCGAAGAACTCTCTGAAAGAAGCTATCGATTGTTTCAATCCAAAAATGATTGTAATCGTGGAGGATACCTGTCAGAGCAAGAGCCGCATTTGCTTTTTCCTGTTCAGAAAGGCTTGCATTCTTTTCTCCTTTTATTGTATCAATCTCGGCTTGTGCTTTCTCGGTTTGATAAACTATGTTCCACAAAAGAGAAAGAATTCGGTTTTTCATCTCTGCCGTGGCTTTGTTTGTGAATGTTACCGCAAGCACATTCTTGTATGCCTTGGGATTTTTGAGCAACTTCTTCAAATATTCGACCGTCAGACTGAAGGTCTTTCCGCTTCCTGCCGAAGCAGAATACACTTTTAGTTTCATATCACTTACCAAATATGGTTTGGAAAATCACTTTGATGTCTGTCAAAAGACTTCTTTGCTCAAGGTAGTCAAGTTCTATTGCAAGTTTGTCTTGCATTATCACGTCAATATAGTATTGTTCGGGATTGTCGCTTCGAGAGAGTATCTCGTTTTCGTTTCTGTACTTTATGGAACTCAGAGATGTTATGCCGGGTCTGACAGTCAACACTTTCTTTTGCTCTTCGGTGTATAGTTCTACATACTTTCTCACTTCGGGACGAGGACCTACAAAACTCATGTCGCCTCTTAGTACATTGAAAAGCTGCGGCAGTTCATCAAGTTTGTATTTGCGAATAAAAACTCCTGCCTTTGTTATGCGACCATCTCTTCCTCCTATGGTGAGAAGCCCTTGGCGGTCAGAATTTACTCTCATCGAACGAAATTTATAAATAGTGAAATCTCTGTTGCATCGTCCCACCCTCCTCTGACGATAAAACACTCCTCCCCTGCTTGACAAGCCTACCCACAAAGCAACAAACACAAAGAGCCAAGAGAGAAAAAGAAGTCCGAAAAAGGAGCAAACAATGTCAAACAATCTCTTCATGCTAAGAAAAAAGGTTTGTTCTTTCAGAGTTTCACATCTTGTCAGTTACTTTATAGTAGCTTTCTACAAGAGTGTTTACAACATATTCCACCTGCAAATTGCTAAGCTGCGGATAGATAGGAAGACTTATTTCGCACTGATAGGTTTTGAAACTTACTGGATAGTCTTCCATTTTGTAACCTTGCTCAGAGAATAAACTCAAAAGCGGCATAGGGATATAGTGAACATTGGTTGCAACTCCTTTCTCTGCCATTAGGTTTATCAACTCGTTTCTCTGCTGCTCGGTTATAGGGTTTATTTTCAGCAAGAAAAGATGATAGGAAAGCTCAATGTCGTTACCGGACTTTGGAGGCAACACTGCCCAATGGTAATCTTGCAAAAGTTCTCTGTAATGGTCATATACGCGTTTTCTTTCTTGCAAGAGGTAATCGTACTTTCCTATTTGAGCCAAAGCAATCGCAGCATTCACATCCGGAAGATTGATTTTCATTCCGTGAGCCACAATGTCATATCTCCAAGCTCCCATTTGTGCTTTGGCAAAGGCATCTTTGGTCTGACCATTGAGCGTCATCATCTTAAACCACTTTACCGTGGCGTCGTTATCAAACCTTTCGCCCAAGTCAAAGCAAATTGCACCTCCTTCGGCAGAAGTGATATTCTTGACAGCATGAAAAGACAACACACAAACATCTACAACTCTTGCAATGTCATTGCCTTTGTATTTGGCACCTATGGAATGTGCCGAATCGGAAAGTATCATTATTCTTCCGAACTGCTCCTGCACACGGCTTTCTGCAACAAACATCGACTTGATATGCTCACTTTCGACAATGTTGCGAATTTTGTCATAATCGCAAGGAATACCTCCCAAATCTACAGGAATAATGGCTTTGGTTTTTGGTGTGATTGCTTGTTCTATCTTGTCGGTATCTATCGTAAAATTGTCGTTTATATCGACCATTACCGGCGTTGCACCTGTATTCATAACAGCCATTGCTGTTGCACAATAGGTATATGCAGGAACTATGACTTCATCGCCGGGCTTGACACCCAACCATTTCAAAACCAGTGTTGCTCCGCTTGTCCAAGAGTTTACACATACTGCACCCTTTACTCCCAATCTGTCGCACAAAGCCTCTTCCAAAGCCTTGACTTTCGGTCCTGATGTTATCCAACCGCTTCTCAATGTCTCCTCTACTGATTTTATAACATCCTCATCAATATAAGGCGGGGCAAATGTTATCTTCATTTTCTGTCTTATGTTTAGTAAGTCAAGCTGCAAAGGTACGATATTTTAACCAAATATGGCATATTTTTCCTCTCTTGACGACAAATTCTCTCAGCCTTTGAGATAGACAACTTTCTTTGTTTGAAAGAACTCGTCTTCAAACCATGTATCAATGTCATAAACCTTGTATGGTTTTTTGATTTTGGAGAGTTCTTCTTTCAGGTCTCCGCCTTTGAGGTACAAAATACCGTTTGGCAGGTCGTGATAGTTGATTTTCGAGAACTTACCTTTTGTCCATGGAATGAAATCTTCGAGATTGGTTACCGCCCTGCTTACTATGAAGTCAAACTTTTCTTGCAGTTTTTCGGCTCTTGTCTGCATCGGTTTTACGTTTTGCAAGCCCAAAGCCTCCGAAACAGCCTCTACAACTTTTATTTTCTTGCCAATCGAATCTACAAGTACAAATTCGGTTTGCGGAAACATGATTGCAAGCGGCAAACCGGGAAATCCTCCCCCTGTCCCTATGTCCAACACCCTGCACATCGGCTTAAACTCACACACCTTTGCTATTGCAAGGCTGTGAAGTATGTGATGCACAAAAAGGTTCTCGGTATCCTTGCGAGAAATGAGGTTTATCTTTTCGTTCCAGCTCAAAAAACAGCTCGCAAACTGCTCATACAAATCGAGTTGTCGCTCGTTCAAAAAGGGAAAGTAGCGTTTGAGTTCTTCTCTCATAGTTATTTTTCTATGTTTGACTGAGGGTACATTTTGTCCCAAAGGGAAGAATTGCCTTTGAGGTGCTTTGAAAACCATGCAAATATGGTCTTGTTCCACTTCAAACGCTTCTCATAGTCCATAATTCCGTGGTTTTCGCCATTCACTCTCACAAATTCTACTTCTTTTCCCAAGATTTTGAGAGCATTATACATTTGAATGCTTTCCCCTATTGGCACATTCGTGTCTGATGTTCCGTGCAGAAGCAAAAGCGGAGTATTGATTTTATCGGCTCTGAAAAGAGGAGATTGTTCAGTATAAAGCTCCGGAGAGTTCCAAGGATAAGAACCTGCACTTGCGGCTGCCGAATAGCTGTAGCCCCAATAGCCTTCTCCCCAATAGGAGGTGATATTCGATATACCTGCATGGGAAACGGCGGCTGCAAAAATATCACTGTGGCTTATCAAATATTGCGTCATGAAACCTCCATAACTTGCTCCAATACAGCCTATCTTGCTCTTATCAACAAAAGCATGCGACTTGCAGAATGCCTTTACGCTCTCTATTATGTCGTTTGCAGTCATTTTTCCCCACGCATTGACGTGTCGGGCTGCAAACTCCTGACCATAGCCTATTGTTCCCGAAGGATTAAGAACGTAAACCACATAGCCTTCGGCTGTATATAGGTACGGACTGTATCTGCTCTCGAAACTTCTGTCCGAAGGGGTCGTTCCTCCATAGTAATATACTATCATGGGATAGGTTTTGGTCGAATCGAAGTCATCGGGAAGGTAATATCTTCCCTCAATCAAGCCATTTTTGGTTTTGTTGTTCCACACATACATTTCTCCCAAGGACACTTTGTCATATTTCTCTTTCTCGGGGAAGAGTATTTCGGAGCTTTTGCCATCGCAATAGGAGAACAAACGCTTTGGTTTGTTGTAGTTCTGACCAATAAACAAGGCTTTCTTGCAGTTGTCTGTGCAAGTAAAATCGTTCACAACATCGCAAGGAAGATTTATTTTCTCATAGCGATAGTTCTCTTTCGGCAACATAAGATACACATTGACTGAGTCTTTGTCGGTGGTGAGCATTACGACTTTGTCGCCTTTTATCTCAAAGGAGTTAATCGAAGGGTCAAAGTCTCTGAGTATGGCTTTGGCAGTGCGGGAAGCCTTGTCCCATGCAAGAAGAGTAGCATGATACATATTAGGTATTTGTTTCTTGCCCACCTTTGCCGAAATAGCGTCAAAAGCCTCGCAAGACGCCGACACAAGAAGAAGATTGTCATCAAAATATCTTACATCTGACACAAAAGCATCAGCAAACAAAGTATCGACGGCAAGAGTTCGCAAATCAAGTTCAAAAAAGCGTCTGTACCCAAAAGGTCTGTGAGTGAAGTCATCATAAGAAAGCGAAATCAAAGCCTTATTTCCGTCGGCAGATACATCATGCAGAGCAACATCGTGAGAAGAAAAAGTAAGACGTTGCAAAGCCTTGTTACCCAAACGATACAACCACAAATCTCTTCTCTCTCTCCAATCGTCCCCAATGCGGTCTTCGGGTGAGAGAACACGATTTACCTCACCTCTTTGCTCGTTCAGTTTGTCTTTTGTGGCAATAAGAAAGGCTTGTTCGTTGTTCAAAAACTTCACCTGACCTTCCGGAAAATCTTGTGCCAACACCTCGAGCGTCAAAGTCTCGGGATTGAGTACCCACATAGTGTTCCGTCCGTCTTGTTTGCCACAATAGTAGAGCAAATCACTCTTTGGCAACCACGAAATACTGAAATAGTTGTTTCCTTGATACAAAAGTCTATCTTCATCGGTACTTTTGAGCTGCCAAGTCCACTTTGTCTTACCCTTGTTATCAGTTTCGGAATACACAAGCAAATAATAATTTCCCGAAGGTGAGAGATTTACAGAATAGAGGTGCTTTCCCTGCAACATAGTCTCCAAACTGAACGGCTCTTTGGCAGAAGAAGGCGAGCAAACAAGCCCTTCGCCCTCGCAAATGACCTTTAAGCGGTTGCAATCTTCATTAACCAAAAGAGAAAGACTGACATTATACACTCCCTTGTCAAAATCAGCTTTCAAAGTGAGTGTATCGCCCGCAGAAGACTTCTTTTCGGAACTTGCATTGACAAAATCAGCTTTCAAATCGCAAGGAGTAATTACCTTAAACTCAGCCTCGGAATAATCGGAAGCCACAATCTTGAATCCAAGATTGACAACACGCATTTCTCCTTTGGCAACAGCAAACGAAAACCAACCATCACCATCGCAAGAGAGTTCCTGAGAGACCTCACGAGAGCGTCTGTCTGTTTTGAGAGCATCAAACAGACTGAAAGACTTACCATTCACATCGGTCGAATCAAACATTATCGGCATACAAACCGCATAATCTTCATACAAATCAATAGTTTCGACCACCTTTTGAGCCTTCGCACCCCACACAAACGCAAGACACAAAGCTACAAAAACCAACTTTTTCATATCAATCATCTTATTCAATTTCATAAATCAATAAGTAATTTGTTCAATCTTGCAAAGGTAACAAATTAGTCGATACCAACAAAAAAGACAAACAAAAACATAGCAAAATCAAAACGCCGTTTCATTTTTCCAAAACGCCATTTCATTAGGATAAATCGCCGTTTTATTTCATCAAAACGCCGTTTCATAACAATCTGAAAGTCAAGATAGAAATCCTCAATCAAAGAAAGAGAGAATAGCCACGCACTTTCTCAAAACAAATCTTTGTTTTGTTCGGTTAGTCAGTCTTTTGACTTGGGGAAGTCATCAAATGGCGGAACATATATAGGTAATAGTAAGCAATGAAAAGCACTCCTATCATTATGTCCCCTATTGCCACTCCCCTGAGAGAAAAAAACAATATCGGCAAGAGCAATGTGGCACTCTTGCCTATGGCATAAAGGTTTACTCCCGTGCGATGACCATTCCACATTAGCAGACAAGCATAGAACAAAATCATTCCCAAAATGAACATGAAGATGTAAAAAATAATGTTTGCACCAAGAAGGTATTTCAAGTTCTCTTTCCAAAAGTACATTATCGAAGGAAGTTCGACACTGTCTATGAATGAGATGAACCATTGGGCAAAAAATGTGCCGATTATTCCGAAAAGCGTTATCACAAAGGCATTGACAAAAGAGAAAACAAGCGGAATCTTTATCCCCCAACGAGAATACATATCTTTGTTTTGGCTCATTTGTCCTTTGTTGAGAATGATTGGTGTTTTCTTTGTTGCTGTCATTTCATCGTTATTTGATTGTGCAAAGGTAAATATAAAACACAAAACGGAAGGTACTCAAAGCACCTTCCGTCCAATAAAATATTATGAAAGAATAAGCTCTACTTCTTGCTTGGATTCATCGATTCAGGCTTCAAAGATACTCTTACATATTCGTCATGCTTCAAGTATTTTTGTGCAACTGCTTTCAAATCTTCTACTGTCAAAGCATTTACTGCATTAGTATATTCTTCCAATGTTTGAAGTTCGTATCCGTACCACTTAGAACCCGGAATTACGCTCAACCAATAGCCATTTCTTTCGAGTTGAGTTGTTCTTCCCGAAATCAACTGCTCTTTTACCTTTGCAAGATCTGTTTCTGTAGGTCCTTCTTTCATGATTTGATCCAACACTTCAAAGGTTGCATCGGTCAATTTATCAACCGTCGAAGGATCACAGGTGTAGTAACACATCGTTGTTGCCTCAGCCTTAGGATATTTGTCATAATCGAGGCTGAAAGATGGAGAATATGTTCCTCCGAGTTCCTCACGGATTACTTCGGTAAGTTTGATTGAGCATACGTTGTTCAACGCTCTTGTTGCCAAACGCTCTTTGTCGTTCCATGTGAACGGATTTTTGAATGTGATTGTCATCAATCCCTTATCTGCTTCGCCTTTATAGACATCTTTTTTCACAACTCCTTTTGCAAAGTCGGTCGAACGGTCTTGCCATTTCTCAGCTTTCTTGCCGTTTGTCGAAGGTAGTCCTCCGATATACTTCTCTATCAATGGCAACATGGTCTTTTCGTCAATATTTCCTACAAATGTGAAAGTGAAATCTGAAGCATCTGAAAATCTTTCCTTGAATATCTTCAACATTTTGTTGATATCCATTTGCTTCAACTGAGCTTCGGTAGGTATCATTATGCTTCGTTTGTCTTTTGGATACATTGATTTTATCCATTCTTCTTGGAATGCGAACTCCGGCATGTTCTTTACCATGTTGATTTGGGTTTTCAACTTGTCTATTGTGTTGTCCAACACTTCCTTGTCGGCTCTTGGTGCTGTGAAGAACATATACATGTATTGCAACTGGGTCTCAAAATCTTTTGGAGAGCAACTTCCGGAAAGTCCTTCTTGCAATTCGCCAATTTCAGGGCTGAGTCCAAAGTTCTTTCCTTTCATGAATTTCATCAACTGACTGTGGTCGTATGTTCCGATACCGCATTGGTCGATAATGTTTGCTGCAAATTGTGCGTTAATCATGTCTTTGTCTTCGTACATCGAGGTTCCTCCTGCCGATTGTGCAGAAACAAGTATCTCATCGTTCTTAAAGTCGGTCTTTTTGATGATTACTTTTGCTCCGTTGCTTAGTGTGTATTCTGTGTAATCGAACTTTTCGTTCTTGTTTGTTGAGGTTATTTTGCCTCCTTTTACTTCTTGAGCAAAGAAAGGTTCTGTTTTGGTGTTGTCAATCCATGCTTTGGTATTTGCCTTTTTGCACTTTTCGATTAGTTTCAACACGTCTGCTTCTTTTGGAACTTTGACACCCTTCTTTTCCGGCATTGATATGGTGCAGATGAAGTTCTCTTCTGTTATCCATTTGTTGATTAGAGCGTTCACTTCTTCCAATGTAATATCGTCCATCAAGGCTTTTGCCCATTTGTTTTCCATGATTGCTCCGGGCATAGGGGTATTTTCCAAGAAGTAATCAACCAATTCTGCTGCTATTTTGCTGCTTTCGGTCTTGCTCTCTTCTTTTGCTGCTTGTGCATATTGTTCAAGAAGAGCTTCTTTTGCACGGTCAAGTTCGCTTTGCAAGAATCCGTGTTGTTGCAAACGACGATTTTCCAACATTACAGTCTCGATTGCATTCATCACTTTGCCCTCTTTGGCTGTTATATATATTTGGTATGCAGCAACAGGACGTGCCAAAAATCCTCCATAACCTGCGTATGCGTTCATGTAAGGGCAAGCCTTCTTTTCTGCAAGCTCGCTCAAACGCTCGCTAAGCATGATTTCAAACAAGTTGTAAAGCAAATGTTGTTCACGGAAGTCGCCAATGGTTTTGACTTCTTTTGCAGGGTGTTTGTAGAACATTTGTACCGATGTTGAAGTTGCTTCTTTGTCGGTTGCAACACAAACAAGCGGCTCAACATTGTTGTCGATTGTATATACAGGTCTTTGCGTAGGAGTGCAAGGAGCAGGAACCATGGTGAAAAAGTCTATCACTTTTTGTTCCATTTCGTCTGCATCAAAGTCTCCGACAACAATTACAGCCATGTTGTCAGGTTGATACCATTTTTTGTAGAAGCCTCTGATGTCGTCATATACAAAGTTTTGCAATCTGTCAAGAGTTCCGATAGGAAGTCTTTCGGCATACTTGCTGCCTTTGAGCATAGTTCCCCATGTTTTTGCTCTCAAACGCTCGCTTCCTCCTTGACCCATTCTCCACTCTTCGATGATAACACCTCTTTCTTTGTCGATTTCCTCTCCTGTCATCAAAGCTCCGAATGCCCAACCGTCAAGAATTTTTAATCCCATGTCGAACAATTCCTTGTTGTCAGTCGGCAAAGTCAAAGTGTAAACCGTTTGATCGAAACCTGTATAAGCGTTGATTTCTCTACCAAACACAATACCTTGCTTTTCCAATTCGCTAATCATCGAATTGCCCGGGTATTGTCTCGAACCATTGAAGTTCATGTGTTCGGTAAAGTGTGCCAAACCCACTTCGTTTGGCTCTTCCAACACACTTCCTGCATTGATTGCAATTTGAAATTCTGCTCTGTTTGCAGGCTTGTTGTTCGATCTGATAAAATAGGTAAGTCCGTTGGCAAGTTTTCCTGTCCTTACCTTTCCGTTCAATTTGATTTGCTCGTTAATATCGACCTTTGCAGCCTTCTTGTTTTGAGCAAATCCCGTTGTTACCAATGTGATACACAACGCCAATGCTAAAAAAACTCTGTTTCTCATAGCTTTTGAATTTGTTTGTTGTTAAATTTATTATTTGTTATCTGTATTTTCTTCATTTTCGTACTCCAAAATATCCCCCGGTTGGCAATTTAATGCCTTGCATATCGCCTCCAAGGTCGAAAAACGTATCGCTTTGGCTTTTCCTGTTTTCAAAATGGACATATTGGCAGGCGTTACATTGACCTTTGAAGAGAGTTCCCCCAAAGAAATTTTGCGTTTTGCCATCACTTCGTCCAAATTTACCACTATTCCCATATCACAACCCCCTTCTCTTTCGTTAAACCGTCAAATCATTTTCTTCCTGCAATACTATACCTCGTCTGAATACCTCAATCAAAACGATGAAAAGTAATCCTACCAATATATAATCCCAAGATATACTACTCATATCTACAATCGGCGAAATGGTTATGTCTTTAATCTTGATGAAGTGTGATAGGAAGTATTTGTCCAAATAGTAATTTCCAAGCTCTATGAAAGGCATGATAATAAAACCATAAGCTATATATCTCAAACGTCTGATGTTCGTGTGGCTGAAAACGCAGTTGGTAATGTTGGTTTTCTCGTTTCCCATTGCCCGATAAACACTACGAATGATGTTTCTGATTTGAAAAAGCACGAATATAAAAAACAACATCATAAGGTTGAGAGTAAGAAAGTACAATATCTTCCACACAATCAGCACACCCTTGTATTGTTCGGAGCTTACATTGTATTGTACTTTTATTCCCATGGGCTTCAAAGCAGAATGCACACTGCTGATTGAGGTGTCGGTATCGCCAACAAGGGTAATGGTATCGGCCTTGTTGCCGCTCACCATGGCAATTCCCGAAACGCTCTCTCTGTCTCCTGCAATGTCAAGCACCGAACTCAAAAGCAAAAGAGCAAGCGTAACAACCAATATTACAAGTATAATATCGAACAACCACTTCATTGTTTTGAAACTAACTATCTTTCTTTTCTCATTCATGTTTCTCAAATTTGACGATGCAAAAATACGTCAGTTTTTCCAATCTGCCAAATTTTTTATCGTTTTTCGATAATTTTTTCTTGTTTTTCGATAATTTCAAGACAAAATTACAGCAAATCCTCCGGTATAACTTCTCAATCTGTTGAGCGATTTCGTCCGCATATTTCTTGAAAACCTTTCTATTTTACAATGCGATATGCCAAATGTTTTCTACGGACGCAGAACGTGGACATTTTTGCCCAACACTGCGGTCGTAGGAAACCGAATTACACAGACAAAAACGCCCACGCATGGTGGTCGTTCACAATCTGTTCTCGGTGTAATCAAATGAAATTTCCTACGTTTCAGTGTTACCAAACAAATAGCAAACGCTTAATACTATATCTTTTAACTATTTCTTCTCTTCTTCTTTGTTCTTACTATGTTTATCAATCGTTTTACTCTGCAAAGGTAGTGATTTATTTTGCATTTTGTGTGTATTGCCATTGTAAATTGCCATATTGCTTTGAGCAAAGCGGCAGACATTGTTTCCGAAAGGATTGTCAGATTGGCGTTTTCACCACTCTGATTTACAGAGATTTGAAAGCATTAAAATGAAACGCCGTTTTGCGAAAATAAAACGGCGTTTCAGTCTGACAAAACGCCGTTTTATTTTGGTAAATCGCCGTTTTATTTTGCTGTTGTCAGAGCGGAGAAAAACGGAGTGAGAAAGTGTATGTTCCGGAAGAAGGTACGTGGTATTTTTCTATGGTTTGTGGTCCGCAACTGCCGTTGCCCAAGCCCCTTTGAAGGTAATCGAAATGTGCAAATACTTCTTTGTGTGGTTTCAAGTCCCATGTGTGCAGTACTTCTTTGGCAAAATCGGTGTCGTCATAGTGCAACATGGAGAATGAAATCGGGCGGTCAGCTTCTATCTTTATGCCTTTTGTGTACGTTTTGTCATATAGAGACACTTCTCTCATGCCTGTACGATTGCCGCAAGACTGAGGGTGTGCATACGGAACGAACATCTCGCTAACGCTTGTGGCATATCGCCCCACAAAACTCCCCTGCTGTCTGTCCCAATAGTTCTCCCATGGTCCTTTTGCAAAGTATTCTATTTGTTCAAAGCCGTCTGCGAATATCATTCCGATGCCCAGACGTCTCAAATCGGCAGTTTTGGGGCTTAGTATGACCGATAAATCGACCACTCCGCAAGGATAAATTTTGTATTCAAGGGTGTTGTCGCACTTTTGCGAACGTATGGCAACTCGGATTGTCGCCATGGTTTTGTCTTCGGATATATTGATTTGGCAATGTGAAGAGATATTGCCAGAAAGGCTGTCTCCACTACGGTCGTTCTCTATCCAACGATTGTTGTTGTAGCGTGGCGAGCCTGCCTCGGAGGCAATCACATCACAATCTCGGTATTTCCAAAAGAGTATGTCTCCGCTTTGTTTATCGAAAGCTATCTCTATGTTGCTGCTTTTCAAACATAGGGTGTCGGAAGTTTCGTTTACGTCAAATGCGTCTTCGCTTTGCGGTTTGGAAAAGGCTGCTTTCTCAAACGCATTGAGCGGAAATTGTGCCTTGGCAACCGTATAGGACCTACGACTCCAAGAGTTGGCTGTCCTTTGTTTGATTTGCAGATTGAGGAAGCACTCTTTTGTTTTGTCAAAGTCGGATTTTATAGGAACAAAAAACCTTAAAGTGTCGTCGGGAGGGGTTGAGGAAAGTGCGAGTGTGTCTCTTGATATTTCATAACCGTCTTGCGATATGGCAAAGTCAAGATAGAATTGGTCAAGGTTGGTAAAGTCATATTTGTTTAGCAGTGTAAGTGTGTTGGTAAGGGTGTCGAACGAGAGGAATTTGACGTAGCTATACACTTGTTTGACCTCAGAGAGTTTGTCATTCCACTTTCTGTCGGCTCGAAGTATGCCGTTGTTGAGGAAATTGCCCTGATGTGGTCCGGGAAAGTCGTATCCGGACGCATAATAGGCAAATCCGTTCTTGCTAAGCGTGTTGTCTTTTATTGCCTGAGGGAAATAAATTGCCTGATCGACCCAATCCCATATACAACCGCCTATTGCGTTGCGTCCTTTCTCTATTTCGTCCCAATAGTCTTGCAGATTGCCTATTGCATTGCCCATTGCGTGAGCATATTCGCACATAAAGTATGGCTTTTTAAGTGTGTCGTTGGTTGTATAGTAGATGAGGGTATTCAGATGTGGGTACATATCGGACCAAAGGTCGGTATGGGTTGTCCCTCCTCGTGTTGCTCCCTCATAATGTATAGGTCTTGTGTCCAAGGCTGCCACTGCATTGTAGGTATGTCGGAAATTCTCTCCTCCACCCGACTCATTGCCGAGAGACCAGAAGATTATGCTCGGGTGGTTTCGGTCTCTGAGAACCATGGCTGTTGTTCTATCGACAAATTGTGCCGTCCAAGTCGTGTCGTTCGTTATGCCGCCCTGCTCTCCGCCTACTACCCAGTTGTAATGGCACTCCACGTCGGCTTCGTCCATGACATAAATGCCGTAATAGTCCGTCATTGCATACATCTTGGGCTGTCTCGGATAGTGGCTTGTACGAATGGTGTTGATGTTTGCCTGCTTCATCATGATGATGTCCGAAAGCATGGTATTGACATCTATGCTTCTGCCTCTCAAAGGGTGTGTGTCCTGTGTGTTCACTCCTTTGAAGAAGACTTGTTTGCCGTTTATGAATACATAGTTGTCCTTTATTTCGATTTGTCTGAAACCATGCTTTGTGGAAAAGACCAATTCTTCTCTGCCTTTGCTGTCTTGCTGTCTGAGAATAACGGTATAGAGGTTGGGAGTTTCGCTGCTCCATGGTTTGAGCAAAGAAAGGGTGTCGCTTTCAAAGAAAATGGTGTTGTCTCCCGAAGATAGTCTGACTTTCTTTGTTTGCTTCCAAATAGTTTGTCCGCTTGGTGAGAGCAGCTCTACTTGGTATTGCTTGGCTATTTTGCTTTTTGTGGGATTGTCGGCTGAGAGTTCAATGCTCAGTGTGCCTGAGGTATAGTTGCTTTCGGCACAGAGAGTGCTGTGAATGTAGTGATTGGAAATATAAATAGGTTCTACGGCATAGAGATATACGTCTCTGTGCAATCCGCTCATGTGAAAGATGTCCTGCCCTTCCAAATAGGCTGCATCGGACCAGCGAATGACTTGCACACAAAGAGTGTTGTCGCCCTCTCGGAGGTAGTTGGTGAGTTCAAACTCTGCATCGTTGTTGCCGGCTTGACAATAGCCGACAGTCTTTCCGTTGCACATAACGTAGGCTGCTCCATATATGCCGTCAAAATGAAGGAACACCCTCTTGCCCTGCCACTTTGAGGGAAGAGAAAAATGTTTGAGATATGTTCCGACGGGATTGTCGGCATATTGCCCCTTGTATTGTTGCTTTACATTGATGTATGGAGGGTTGTTATCAAAGGGATATTCCACATTTACATAGAGCGGTTTGTCATAAGCGTACATCTCCCAGCATGAAGGTACGTTTATCGTTTGCCAATTTAACTGTGCGGAATTGAAGATGTCTTCCTGAGTTGGTCTTTTGTCGGGTGAAGAGGCAAAGACAAACTGCCATTGTCCGTTGAGGCTGAGGTAGCTGTTGCTATGCGGCATCAACCATGGGTAGTTGTAGGCTTCGTCGCTCTGCATTTCGGCTGTGCTTTCGTAAGGAACAAAAGTTGCTCGGTGAGCTGTGCGATTGATGGCAAACACTCTTTGATTTTCCCAATCGTTGGTGCTTTGTGCCGAAAGGCTCTGCACAATCAGAACAAATAAAACGTTTATCAACAATCTCGCTTTTGTGCTTCGGCTGCTTGTTTGTAATACTCCTTGTTTCATGTCTTGATGGTTAAAGTTATTTGTTTGAAACAATGTCGTTTCGAGTTCGCAAAGTTAGGAAATAAATTCGCATTGTAGAAAATAAAGGCTTCTTTTCAAAAACAAAACAAGGAGAGCAATTCCTCTGCTCTCCTTGTTTTAGTCATGACAAGTACCAATTTTACTTGGTTATTATCATCTTTCGTACTTTCTTTTGTTCTTTGTAGTACATTGTGTAGTAGTAAATTCCTTCCGGCAAACCGAGGTCTCGAAGCACTATGGTGTTGCGTCCGCTTCCATAAGTTCCTTTGATTGTCTTAAGAACCTGACCCAAGTTGTTGCTTATGGTAAGGGTTGCCTCGCCTGCCTCAGGTAGTGTGAAGCCTATCGCTGTTTCTGCATCAAATGGGTTTGGTTGGTTTTGTTCCAAGTCGAATGTGAGTTCCTCTGCCACCTCTTCCAAACCTACATACGAACGAACCGCATAGACATGAGTTGTGTCATTTCTGTGGTCGGCATCGTAAGGATACTCAATCCAAGCCATGATGTTGTATGTGCCGTCTTCGCTCTTTGGTATTCGCTGAGTGAAGTTCATGTATCTTATCAAGTTTGGATTTGGTTCGTCGTACTCCCATGTGAAGTCTTCGATTATCTGATTTGCAAAGTCGCCATTGAGTACCAAATGGGCTCTTACCTGTGTTGTTCCGCCTATTGTACCTCCATTGTGGGCTTTCAGCTGTACTCTGCAATCAGGAAGATAAGTTTGTTCTATCAATATTGAGTCTGCCACTCCGTCTCTGTATCCCATATATAGAACACTTGTGGTGTCGTTTGTTCGGTCGTTTTCGCCATCGGCAGAAACAAATGCCGTAACTATCGAATATGGTGCATTGGCTTTAGGAAGTGTTGCCTCAAATCTGTGATAGCCGTATGTGCCGGCAGGAACGGTGTTACCAAGTCGGTAGGTCTCTTGAACGATGTTCTCTCTGTCGCCGTTCACAAAGTATCCCACGGTTATATCGCCAACTCCCACCGAACTCCTATTCATGAATGCAAGTTGCAATGCTATGGTGTTAGGGTCCGAATCGTCAATGGTGATGTACTTGGCTTCCAAGTCTCTTGTCGAGCTTGTTCCTTCAAGTCGCTTATATACGGTATCGTTGTCGTGATAGTAGTCGCCTTCAAGTCCTGTCCAACATTTCAAATTGACTGCTCCAAATGATGACCTGAACGTTCTGTCGAAACGATATACGTATTCGTCTCCGTTGTACAACGGCGGGTTGAAATGTATTGTTTCTTCAACTTGTCCTGCTCCCGGAACGGAGTATGCTACCGGCAACTCGCTCACAGGGTCTAATCCGTAGTTTCTTATTTGTATTGCAACTTCAATTTGGTCGTTTGACACGATTTGTGCGTTTGGTGAGTTGATGCTTATTATTCCCACGTCTTTTTGCAATGGTCCTATGACTATGTCTTGGCAAAGTGAGTCGTTGTCAGAATAAACATCGGTAGGGTTTAGTCTTGTGAATGCACAGATTCCGAATGGGTCAGGTGAATCTACCGTGAGGTATGTTCCTGTTTCAAATGTGTATTCCATTGTTTCTCCCGGTTCTATGCCTGCATTGACCAAGTTTTCGCAAATAGGGATATACAATCCTTCGGAAGTGTAGCATACTTCGACGTTGTCCAAAACTCGGGTTCCGTAGTTGTGAATGCCGACTCTCGGATAGTAGTTGCTACCATAGTTTGGCAATGCAGTAGGTTCGAGTATCATCGATACGATTCCTGCATCTTGTTCTCTCTGAGCTCTCTTTATCTCAAAGTCATCTATTGCAAATCCATCTTTTCGTACTCCCGAATTAGAGCTGAAAACAAATCTCAATTGGAAATTGTTTCCGAACAAATAGTTGAGGTGTTTCAATGAATAGACTACCTTTGTCCACGACTTTGTTCCATCAAAGTAGTTGTCGTCATTATTGTACCAGTTGTCTCCGTAGCCGTCTTCTTTTGCTCCGAGTAATACCCATTTGCCTTCCCAGTTGAGATACTCAACGTACATCTTGGCTGCACCCGCGTTAGTGTGCATTCTCAACATGAAGCTCAAAGTGTCAGGCTTTACTATGTTTACATCGAAAATTGGAGAATACAAGATACTTTCATTGTTTTGAGGGTGTGTTCCCGAAAGTTTAGTCTTCCAACAATTTGGTTCGGAGTATGCCGATTTTATTGCACTGTTATCTGCATCCGGTTGTCCCATTTCCCAACAGTTTGTTGGGTTTAACGCACTCGCATTGTAAGCATAGAAGTGGTCGTTGCCCTCCTCCTCGTCAAACGATGTTGCATACGGAACGACAAAGGTTCTGAATATGTACGAATCTACTCTTACCGTGTCATTATCGCGGTCTTCGTCTGCCGCAAGATCGACGTATGCAATAAAGGTATTTGTTCCCAAATTGAGATTTACGTTTCCGAGATTTACGACTTCTATTTCTCCACTCATAAGGTTTCCGTTCCAAGTGTAGGTTGTTGCAGGCTGGTCATTGAACTGCCATACTATGTTGGCAGATGTCATAGGGTTTAAACCTGCATTTCGCATCAATACAGACACAGGAGTTTGTACGTTGGAAGAAAGCTCTGTCGGCGATACAAATCGTTTAAGCTCTGCATTGACCTGCTTTGCTGTTTTGACAAATACCAAGTAGTCTTCAATCTCTCCCCTTTGGAGATTGTCGCAAGCCGAAAAATCTTCTTGGTTTCCTCCTTGTTTCAACATAACTCTCATTCTGGTTATTCCGTTGATTGTATTTGCCGGAACGTTGATTGTTCCCGAAACAACAGCTCCCGAATATGCGGTGTCGCTCAACACACATTCGTTGGCTGCAAACTCTCCGTTTCTGTCCCAATCAATGAATACTCTGACCCATGCTCCAACTTGAGAACCCGCTTCCATTGGTGTGGAGTTTTCTACATGTATGTTCATCTGGTCCGGTACTCCTTTGTAAAGAACAGGCATGGTTATAGTCTCGTCAGTTGTGAAGTTTGAGTAGGTGTTTCCGGAAGGTGTTGTAGGATTATCCATTGTTCCGAGTTGAACTCTTGAAATATCCAAACTTTCTGCACTACCTACGTTTCCTGCACAATATAGTGTGCCTCCGTTCTTTGGTCTTACCGAAAGGGTTACGTTGGTTGTGTCATTCAATGCTGTATAATCGCCCGGCATATCCGTCCATGCTCTCACTGCGTATGTCTTTGACGGATTTGACATATCTGCCAAAGCGTTGAAAGTGTAAATGTATTGTTGGTTTGGCTGAATGGTTTCTGCACAAACTTCATTTACGATGGTTGCTTCAGCTGTTGAAGGTGAGGTTGGCTTGACTGAGTATGATATAGGTATATTGTTGATTGGTTGTGTGCCATAGTTCTTCAACATTACCTTGATTGTATCACCTGTTGTCATATATACCCATGCGTCTGCCGGCGGTTCAACAACAACGTGTGCCGACGCATCGATGGCAGCTCTCGGATCCAAGTGTACGGTAACAGCTGTTCTGTCGCTCGCACAAGGGTATGCTCCCGAGGCATTCACTCCCACATAGAATGTTGTGTCGTCAAACAACTGCGAAGTAGTATATACTTTAGATGTGTTGTAGCTTGTAGGCGCATAGAACGGATCCGGCGAGTTCATGTTGGAATACCACTTAATTGGCAAGTTGTTTACTTGTTCTGCCATAGGGTGTCCCCATGTTCCGTATGGAATATAGTCGTCTGTAACTGTTGGTGCAGGTGGTGATACCTTGGAATTGACAACCTTTGCTGCCGATGCAGTATCATTCAACTGCTGATTGTCGCCCACAGTCTTGACACAAGTCCACAATCTCCATGCAACATCTTCTGTTCCCAAAGGATACAAATCGGCATGGGTGTTGAAGGTGTAAGTCAATGAGGCTCCCGGTTGCAGATTTTGGTAAGGTGTCTGTGTGGTTATGTCGGTGTATGGGAATGTCAAAGTTTCGGTAACAGTCAAATCAGGTCTGTCTTCAATCCAATAGGTTAGTTGAACAATATCTCCCTGCTCTATGTTCCTTTCTCCTACGTTCTTAATCTTGGTTTGTATCTGTACATCTCTCAAAACACAACGTTCCGTTATCTGTACCGTTGATTCCAATTTCAAATCCTTTGCAGGAACTGACAAGAAATAGGTGTAAGCCGTATCATTAACAGGAACTGTATCGCCGTCCATGACCGTATATACCATTACATACAAATCGTCTGTATATGGGTCGTTCAATGGTGGTGTGAAAGTACCGGTGAAAGTATATGTTGTGGTTTGCAAAGATGCCAACATTCCGGTCCATGTTTCGTTCAGCGTTTGAATTGCTGTCTCAGAATCTCTTGTAGGTTTGAGTACTGCAACAAGATCTACACTGCTGATGCTATAATTACCAAAGTTTTTCAACTCTACTTCGACCGTCATAGGGTCTCCCTCTACATATTCGTCTCCTTGAACAGGGTTAATTATTCTCGGAATACCTGTATCGTTGCCTGCAAATTGATATTCGTATGCTCCAATTGTCGGCTTTGGAGACACAGGTCTGAAATGTCCCTCTATATCTACCGGAACATCATCTATCGGTTCGGCAACTCTTACAATGTCAGTAGGGAATGTCAATGATAAAACGGAATCACTGACAAACGAGTTCTCGACACTTACTGATTGTGCGTCCATAGAGTTTGCTGTTTGAAGCAATGCCAAAGTCGATTTGTCGCTCAACCAATATACGAACTTACTTCCGTTGGTTATGTAGTTGTTGTTGTTTGAGAGTGCAATTTGTGTACCCGGAGTTTGAACATAGTAGGCATATCCCTTGCCACTATTGTCCAAGTTGTTATTTTGAACAAAGATGTTGGAACCAACTTTGCCTATGGACAAACATTTTGATGCTGTGTTGTTGCCCTTTGACGGCTCTAAGTAAACGGTATTGTAGTAAACGTTCATCCAATCGGTGGTATCAATGTCTATTCCGACGTATGCCAAAGCCGAAGATGAAGTTCTCGAACCTATCATCGAGATTGCATTGTTTGCCACAAAGGCAGGTGTAAATTGTGTTGCGGTAATCTTCTTTAACGACATACCGGTTCTTACAGCAGTTCCTTTCTTTAAGTAGATGATGTTGGACATTACTTGAAGATCTCCTCCAATATTGGATAGGTCGATTGCAGTTACAACAACCTTTGATGTATCTGTTGAAAGATAGTTGTCAGTCAATACCACGTCTTCTGCTTTATCTATCTTGATACCTCTCAAACCAAATTCCAAGAAATTGTTATTGGTCATTGTTAAAGAACTTGTCGTGTCAAAAACCTCAAATTGTATTGCCGAACCGACAAAGTTGCTTGCAGTAACAACAAGGTTCGATGTCTTGGCAACTCTAAGCATTGTATTGGTTATGCTCTTTTGAGAAAGCATTTGAACATTGGTGAAGCTGATATTTGATGAGTTCTCTATGTTTACAGAGCTTACCGAAGTTGTGTCGGCACATTGCAGAGTCAAATTCTCAAAATGTATGTTTTCTACTCCGTCCATGCTTATCACATATTTGTCTTCGACAGAAGGAGCAGGCGTGTATGTCAAAATTGTCTGGCTGTTGTCGGCAGCAAGTCCCACAAATCTGATGTAATTTGTTTCTGATAGTCCCGAAATGCCGGGTATTGTGATTTGTTCATCGTATGTGCCTGCCTTAATTTCAACTCTTATAGGTCCGCAAACACCCGATGCTGTCAAATCTGCCATCAAATTGCCTATCGAAGAGTAGTTATCTGTTGCATCCGGTCCGATGGTTACGATTGTTTCAGAATTGTTATTTCCTATACATGAGGAGAAATGAGATCTGACTGTGTCGTTTGTGTGTTCGCTGTCGCAATCTTTTACTAACCAAACAACCAAATCAACTTCTCCGGAAGTGAATGTGTAGTTACCAACTGTAACAACTTCTGAGGCATTTTGAGCTAATGAACCTGTCCAGTTGTAAACGCTTTGTTCAACTCCGTTTATTGACCAATGCAAATCTACACTTGACAATAAATCTGCTCCAAAGTTCTTAAGCTCTACTTGTATAGGCGTTGCAATACCGGACATCACTATGGCATTGTCTTGAGGTGCTACAACCTGAGGCAAACCTACCTCACAGCTTGGAGCAGGTGCAACATTCACCACAACTTGTGTCCTTTCGCTTTGACAACCATACTTGTTAATTCCAAATTGCATATTAGGACGTTTGGTGTATGTTGCAGTCGGAGCTCCGGAATATTGGCAGGCACTATTAGTTGCACTGTGATATACAATGGTTGAAGTAAAGTCTGTTGTAGAATTGTAAGTCTTAACTTTTCCCGTTGTTGTAGTTGTGCTGTAACATACTTCGATAACAAGGTTGGATACCCCGTCATAATAGAATGGTGTTGCAAAACTCATGTCATTCCAAACTTCCGACATTGGAGGTGTCTTTGTTATTGTTACCGAATTGGAGTAAACTTCTTGTAAGTTGCCAAGCCAAGTGGATAGTTCCGTTTCGTTAGTCATTCCCATCTTGATAGTGTAGTCGGTCATGGTAACATTGGCATTCTCTGTCTTGACCTTGAAGCCCAAAGATGTTATTACACCTTCTCCCAATGTGGATAACTCTTCTGCCTTAAACAAATATTGTTCTTTGACTTGTTGTTTGCTATAAGCAAATGGTGTAGGTGCTGCATCACTTGTATTGGTTGCAGTTCCCGTTCCCAATACTTCAACACTCGCAGTTTCGAGCAAAGCTCCCACATAGAAAGTATCCGTAGTATATAATAAAGGTGTAGTGTAATCGCCTCTTGACAGCTCGACGTGTGTTGAAAGGTCGTCATACCAAATTGTAGTAAACGGACTTGTAGCCGTCAATGTGGTTGAGCTTGCATACGGAATGGAAACATCAGACGACAAAGGAGCCGTAGGAGTTTTCAAAGAAACAATTTGTATTGACGAAGTATCATTGTCGTGAACAATATCTTCAGCTAAGGTAGTACAAGCAAATACATCAAAGGTTGTTGTTGCTGTGTTGGCAACAAGGTTTAGAGGTTGAGAGAGTACAAACTCTGCAAACTCAAATGGGTTTATTGTTCCCGTGTATGTGTCGGTATATTGTTCAAACACTCCTCCGTTCTTTACACTCCAATAAGATATTGGAATGTTTGAAACAGGCTGCAATCCCATATTGGAAATCTTGACTTTGACTTGTTCAAAACCGAGGGTACATACGCTATCTTGGTCTATTCCTACAAAGCTTACTTCTGCAATTCCAGGATTGTAGGTTGGTGTATTTTGAATATGAATGTTGCATACAGCCTTGTGTCCCAAGCAACCATTATTCTCATAAACCGAAAGACTATTGTCGTATGTTCCTATTGTCATCGGATTTGTTGCAGAGGCTTTTACCCAACCTGCCTGAGTGTTGGCAGAAGCTGATGTTCTCACAACGCCGGCTGTACCTGTCAATGTAAGATTAGAAGACAAGCCGTTCCATATTGTACCAGGCACTCCGTGGGCTGCAACAAAAGCACCGCCGTTTACAGCCACCGCATCAACAACGGCATTTGCAGCATCTTTGATTACAAATCCTGTTTTCTTATTGGTCGCTACCGTTCCCGTTCCAATTCCAAGCACACCATCTTGAGATATTGAGGTAGCACTGACAGGTAACAGCACAACAGAGCTGTTTGCTGCAAGTATATATCCATCAGGGAAGGTATAAGTTTTAGTTGCCGTGGTAGGAAGATTGTCCGATGTACCCGAATAGTAAACGAACTTGTAATCTGTCAAGTCTATATCTCCATCTCCCAAGTTACTTACTTCGTATGCGTTTGCTGTTGTAACCCATGAAGGCAATGGAGAGGTAATACCCTCATCTACACTTGCCGTTCTGCTAAACTGCAATTCTGTTATCTTCAAAACAGGAGCTTCATGATTTGCCGAAAAATAGAATGTGGTGTCGCTGTACAGAGGCTCTGTGGTAAGAACATGAGACTTCAAGAAATAATTTTGGTCATCAAGGTTTTTGAACCAATAAATCGAATCGTTGGAAGTTATTGTTACCGTGGCAGCATCTCCATAATTCACATTGACATTTTGAGTTGTCATGGCAGGAAGCTGATACCTTGAATTGATGAGTATTCTCACCGTATCATTTGTGTTTACCGTATCGGCAACAAGAGAAGAATAAGCAGTCAAAGTTCTTGTTGCAATCGTACTGGTTGATGACAAATCTGCGGTTTGAGTAAATGTGAACACATAATCTTCACCCGGAACAATATCATGGTTAATTGTACCTCCGTTTACAGGAGTAGAGTTATCAATTCTGTAATACATTCTTGCAGTATTGGCAGGTATGGTATTGGCACTGATGTTTCTGTAAGATACACTTACGGTTTCTTGTCCGAAGTTACAACTTGAATACATTCCCAAGCCGCTTTCTGTTTGTTCATAGTCGCCGTTGTTGATTGTTACCGACAAAACGTGAATGTTACTTGTAGGAGGCTCAAACTCCAAGGCTCCAATACAAGGATTTGTTGCCGGTCTGCTTCTTCCATAGAAGTCATCAGTAACTCCTGCTATCGCAACACCTTTCTCACACAAGAACGTACTTGTGGAGTTTAAGTCATTCCATGCCGCAAACAAAGGGTCTTCTGTGTAATACGAAGCTGTCTCCGAAGTTAATGTCTGCCAAGACGCAGCATCTTCCACATTAGTCGTGTTGTATTTGAAAAGTGGATTGGTTGATGAGCTTTGAGCTTTGTAGTACATATTGTTAGAAAGCGTGAATGAGTTTACAGACTCACCGGTAGGCTTCAACCATGCAGCAAATCCCAAACCTTCGGAAACTATTATGTTGTTCTTGACATTGATATTGGCACTTGTTTGTCCCTGACTACCCAAATTCAAAGCAGTCGCCTGTTTACCTTGAAGGGAAGCATCGGCTGCATACATATTATTATATACAATATCAACACCGGCTCCCGACAAGAACTTGATACATGAAGTATGGATATTTCCTACGCCTGTGTTGGTATTGTTTATGCTGATTTTGTTGTTGGCAATCTTGGCAGAGCCGTTAATTATCTGCGAAAGACCGATTGCAGTAATCTTTTCCAAAGAGAAAGTGTTCTTGTTAATATTGAAATTCTTAGCGGACTGCAACATCATTGCATACTTCTCACCTCCCAACGTAGGTCTGTCAGGGTTTGCAACGAAAGTATTTCCGCTTACAATCAATCCATCGTTATACTCTGCATACACAACATTGTCCGACACTGTTGCAGTACCATTGATTGTAACAGCTTCATAGTTGAATGTATTATTTCTTAGCACAATGCCGGAAGACATGGCAGTCGGAGACATACCTTTTATATTTATGACCTTTGTTGCAATAGCTCCAAAGGTACAACTATCAATCGTAATGTTGTTTGCCGCCGACACCTCAATGATACTTGTAGGAATATGAGAGCAAACGCTCTGAGTATTATCAGCCCCATAAACCACACTTGCAGGGAAGCTACATTTTTTGAACTCTATATTACTTGTGGTCGAAGACATGAGAACCACATTCCTTTCTGAAGAGACTCCACCCAAATTGTCCTGATAATATTTTGAAGGAAGTACCTTGATATTTTCAAATCTCAAAAACTTAGCTCCCGACAAATCAAATGCAGAATAAGAACCTTTGAGGGTATCATTAACATAGAACACAGCAGGTGTTGTACTGCTTGCCGAGGCAAAGGTTACCATATTCGTGGCACTTGCTCCCTGAATATTCGTAGGAAATCGCAGAATATCATTATAAGGAAAGCCGTTTACAGGGTCTATCTTGATTGTAACAGGAGCGCCCACACCGCAAACTTCCAACACTTTGAATGCTTGTCTGAAGTCCTCAAACGTTCTTGAAGAAGCAACTCCTGACACATTTCCTATCGCATAAACGCCATTCATCGGTCCATCGCAAGACACAATCTCATATACTATTGTATCATTGTCGGTATTCCAATCCACATCCGGCGGCAAAATATCCGTCCATGCTGTTACCTTTCTAAATCCCGGTGTGAGGTTCAACGAACTTGTTACGCTAAACATAGTCGAATCGCCCGAAGCAAGATTACCATTCCATGTTGCATTTCCCGAAGAGCCGTCATCAGTAGAATAACTTACCTTTATCTGGCTCAATGTCTCTGAACCATCATTTCTCAAATACACTCCGAAGTTGGAATTGGTATTTGCACTCACCGTCTGATTGGCAGGCTGAGCCAAGACAGAAGATAAGGCTGCATCAACCGGCAACACACAATTATCAACAAAGTCAAATTTGAAATTGACCTTGTAGTTAATTAGTGGTTCTGCCGAACTGAATGGAGCAGTACAAGCCTCAACGAACGATGTTCCTGTTTGAACGAACTGACCTGTCCTATAATCGCCGCTTGTCGAGATACACTCAACCTTGGTCACTCCTCCGGCTGTGGATACCGCTCCCCAACAAGTTTTAATCATTATATCGCTCACTCCGTCCCACAAAAATGGCTCATTGAACTGAATGTATTGCTGACCAACGGGCGGAGTTACAAAAGTAGGATTGTTATATACATTCGTAAGAGTACTTGCCGAATACTGATATTGTGTCTCCAAAACCCAGTCAGGGGACACATTACCTATATAGAGATTAAAGTTCGGCAACACAAAACCTGCCGCCGATTGAGTAACATCATAATACAATCCTCCAATTTCTCCTGCTGTAAATCCTGCTTCGGTCAATTCCTCAACAGAATATCTCATTTGGAACATCGAAGAGAGCTTGTTTGTTGGAATCATCAACTCTTGGTTGCTCGTCTGTGTCTCTCTTATCTTTTTACTACCGGCATACGGTCGTATTGTGTTATATCTCGCATAAGTATCGTAAACAAACGGATACCGAATTTGATTTCCTTTGGAATCGGTTGCAATCACTCGCCAAAAAGTAGGTTGTCCGAATCCGTTAAATGGTATATGTCCCTCGTATGTGTTGGTTGTGGCATCTACCAACACCATATTCACCGTTGCAAGTTGAAATACTCCGTTATCATCTTGTTGTTTGTATTCTATCTTCACTGCATCTGCCGCCGTGGACATCGCACCTCCCGCATCCAATATCTGCATACTCACAAGCACATCGCTACATGTAGGATAGTTGGCAAGTGTGGGAGCTTTGTTAATAGCTTTTATTCTTGGCACTCTCACCTCATTTCCTGCCACGCTTGCAACGAACAAACGAACATCATCTATAAACCAACCTGAGAAATCCGCTGCTGTACCTGTCGAAGCAGGAACAACAAATCTGAACTGAACTTCGGTTGCACTTGCAGTCAGTGTCGAATACAAATAAAATATCTCATTTCTCCAATAAGTGCTGTCCAAATCTGACAAAGGGATATTGACATTACCCTGCCAATAGTTCACCTTTTTGAAACTACCATCAAAACCGCTCTGAACTCCCGCCCCATAACTCTTGTCATAGCAACTCGGATTGGCATCTCCTCCCGAAAGGGTCAAAGTTGCCCACGTTCCGTTTGGTTTTCTTACCTCTACACGACCTCCATTTTGGTTATTCAAAATCGGAATGTGGCTAAACTCCAAACGAGTTGCACAACCTGCGGGAATTTGAAACGTAGGAGATGTTATCATTATCTCTCCCGAGTTCGGTATCATTCTCACAGATTTGCTTCCTGTTGCGGCAAGGTTGTTGTAAACGACCACATTTGTCGGGTCTGAGACAGTCCAGCCTGCAGGAATTCCGTTTTCAAAATCTGCATGGGTCAATAAAGTAGGTCCCTGCGCATTGACAAATTGCCCTGTCAATAGCAGAAACAGCACCATAAGAAGTGAATATTTTCTCATATCTCAAAAACTTTTATCATTTCAAAATCAAATACTTAGTTGCTTTCATTCCTAAAAACAATCTATCCAAACTAACTCGCAAATATACAATAATTTATTATTCTGACAAACATTTCTGCGAAAATTCAGACACTAAAACTACACTCTTAGTTAGTTAGCGAATGTTAAACCCTAAAAAAACAATTCGCCGTCTGAGCAAAAAAAATCATTGAGTGATTGAAAAAAATCATTACCTTTGCCGCATGAAAAAATTGATACTTTATTTTGTTCTATTGTCGGCTTGTTGCATTGGAGCAAATGCTCAACAGGATAGTTTGTATATGTTTGATATGAGCATAAATCCAAAAGGTCTTATTGCAAAAGTGTTTCTCAACACCATAGATGGCAAAATCGACAAAGACAATCCTTTCTCCTACTACAACAAAAGCTCAAATGAGAAGATAGAACCCTCATCTCTTCCGAAAGAATTGAGAATAAAGCTCAAAAAGAACAAGAAACTCAACAGCCACTCCTACTTTTTCAAATATCCGAATCTGAAAGAGGTGGTCTCTCGTGCCAACTACGACCCCAAACACAACGAATATCTTTTTTATACGCCGCTTGAGGGGCAAAATCACTACAAAATACACAAGATAAACTACAAATACTCCGACAAATCGCTGAAAAAACTCGAGAGTGTGCAGATAATGTACATTTCTTTCGTAACCGGAACAATCAAAATGAGAGATTATAACTTCAAAAAGAAATAATACCAACAAACATGAGAAGATATATTTCAGTATTGTGCCTTGTCTTTGCCGGATTTGTTGCAGACAACACCATGGCACAAAGAATTGAGGAGGCTTGTGAAATAATCGGCACAAGCATCGAAGGAAACGTTTATAAGGAATTTACAATTGATGGTTCGGGATTTCTTTCCTATCTGTGGAGCGGAAAGAATAATTCTCAAACCTCGCTGAGCGTTGATTTAATTCAAACAACCGTCTCAAAGGAAATCACCAACAGCGGTTACAAAGTGTGGATTAACTGCATTGACGGGGTGAATTGCATAACCGAAAAGGGCATTGTGGGCAAAAACGAGAACTTTTACGGAGAGTACAACCGGACTTACCTTCCTGCAAAGAGCGAAAGCGACATGAATGCCATATATTACCAAATGGAATACTTGTTGCAGCTTGCCAATGAAATAAGATAATCAAGCGGCAAACCAAAACAACAAATCAATATCAAGCAACTGAAAATCAAATCTTTGATTTGACAAAAATAAAACGCCGTTTCGCAAAAATAAAACGGCGTTTTATTCTGACAAAACGGCGTTTTACGGCAACAAATCGCCGTTTTATTTTGTCAAGACAATCTTTTGCCGAAACTCATCTTGAAACCGCCAAAATATTACAGAGAGTTCTCGCTTTCAATCTCGTTCACAAGGCACTCATACCACTCTTTGGAAAAACGTCTTATCAAAGGCTCTTTCAAAAGTTTGTAAAGAGGCTCTGCATTCGAGTTTTTGAGAGCATCTTTGCAAATATCCCATTCATGATAATTGACAGCGGTAAACTCCCCATAGTCTTTCACTCTTATAGGATAAAGATGACAAGAAATAGGTTTTGGAAAATCAATTTTACCCTGACGATATGCCGTCTCGATTGCACAAAAAGCCGTTCCGTTTTCAAACTTGACGAAAACACATTCCTTTCCGTCCATTATTTTTGTGCATAATTCTCCCTCGACGTCCCTTTCCCAAAAACCATTTTCGACAGCCTTTACCGCCTTTTGCTCCATAAACGGCTTTATATAGGGCATCAATTTTTCTATAATCTCAATCTCGCTTTCCAAAAGCGGAGCGCCTGCATCTCCTTCGACGCAACAACAGCCCTTACACCTTGTCAAATCGCAACAAAAGTTCACATTTTTGATCTCTTCACTCACTATACTTTCTCCAACCAACAACATACTCTCTCTTTTTTTTGCTGCAAAAGTAAGGAAATAAGCGATGATTTTCGTATTTTTGCACAATTATTTTACCAAACGACAAAATTTGCAAGCATGGAAGCGAAAGAAGAAAGCACAGAGAAGACAAACTTAAACTTCATTGAAGAGATAATTACCAATGATTTGAAGAGCGGAAAACACAAGAGCATCATAACACGTTTTCCTCCCGAACCAAACGGATATTTGCACATAGGACACGCAAAAAGCATCTGTTTGAACTTCGGAGTTGCAAAAAAATATGGCGGAAAGACCAATTTGAGATTTGACGACACCAATCCTGTAAAGGAAGACACCGAATATGTAGATTCAATCAAAGAAGACATCAAATGGTTAGGCTTTCAGTGGGCAGAAGAACACTATGCGTCAGACTATTTCGAACAACTATATCAATGGGCTGTGGAATTGATAAAAAAAGGCTTGGCATACGTCGATGACCAAAGCCTTGAACAAATGAGAGAAAACCGAGGCACAGTACAGACTCCCGGAAAAGACAGCCCATATCGCAACAGAAGTGTGGAGGAGAACTTGGATTTGTTCGAGAGAATGAGAAAAGGAGAATTTCCCGACGGAAGTAAGACTCTCAGAGCGAAGATTGATATGGCTCACCCCAATATGCACATGAGAGATCCGATAATGTATCGAATTATTCACACCTCTCACCACCGCACGGGGGACAAATGGTCAATCTATCCGATGTATGACTATGCTCATGGCGAGAGCGACTCGATTGAGAACATAACCCACTCGATTTGTACTTTGGAATTTGACATTCACCGACCGCTTTACGATTGGTTTATCGAACAACTCGGCATCTTTCCTTCACATCAATACGAGTTTGCGAGACTTAACCTCAACTATACGGTAATGAGCAAACGCAAACTCTTGCAGTTGGTAAAAGAAAACTACGTTAGCGGCTGGGACGATCCGAGAATGCCGACAATTTGCGGTCTTAGACGAAGAGGATACACCCCCGAAAGCATACGAAACTTCTGTGAAGACATAGGAGTTGCCAAAAGAGACAATGTGATTGACTATGCAAGATTGGAAAACGCCTTGAGGGACGACCTTAACAAGCGTTCGCAAAGAGTAATGGCTGTTTTGAATCCCGTAAAGCTGATAATCGACAACTATCCCGAAGGAAAAACCGAACAGCTTTCGGCAATCAACAATCCGGAAGACGAATCTGCCGGCACAAGAGAGGTTAGTTTTTCAAAAACTCTTTACATCGAGAGAGACGACTTCATGGAAAATCCTCCAAAAAAGTACTTCCGCATGACCCCGGGACAAGAAGTGAGACTGAGATACGCCTACATAGTTCGCTGCACAGGCGTCGATAAAGACCCTGAGGGCAACATAACAGCCGTTCACTGCACATACGATGAACAATCTCGCGGAGGAAACGCCCCCGACGGCAGAAAGATCAAAGGAACTATCCACTGGGTCGATGCAAACAACCACTGCAATGCAGAGGTAAGGCTGTTTGAGCGTCTGTTCCAAAGCGAAAGTCCCGATAAAGTCGAAGAAGGACACAGCTTTTTGGAAAATCTCAACCCTGATTCTTTGAAAGTGTTGCAAAATTGTAAGGTTGAGAAATTCCTTTCGACAACAAAACCTTTGGACAAGTACCAATTTGAACGCTTGGGCTACTTTTCGACAGACTACGACAGCACTTCGGAACATCTTGTCTTCAACAGAGCCTGCACTCTTAAAGATTCGTGGAACAAAAAGTAAGCAATCAAACCAAGGATTTATGAAAAAAATATTTTTAATAATCGTAGTGGCTTTGTGTTGCAGCAATATATTTGCACAACAGAGGCACAGATTGTCAAATGGTGAGCCTTACGACATCTTTTTGAGCGTAAGACCGACCGCAGGTATGGCTTTGGGCGATTTTAACAAGAACTATACCTATATATATGGGGCAGATCTTGCATTTGAAATGCAGTTGGAAGAAACAAAGCTCGGCTTGGGGGTAACAATCGGTTATAACTATTGCGTACCTCAGTCTTTCAAGCTCTCATATCTTCCTGCCAAATATAATTGGGCTGCACATCAAGTACCGATTCTTCTTACTGCCAACTACTATCTTTACAACGAAGTATTCAAACCCTTTGTCGGAATAGGCATAGGGGCAGTGTGGGGAAGATATGACTACAGCCTCAGCTCGCAAGCAAGTATCGACCAATACTATCTGCAAGATTTTGAAGGGCAAAGCGGTTGGCGTGCAACGATTGTGCCAAAGGTCGGATTACTTGTAAGCACCAATCACCGCCATGGCTTTGGTATTGAATTTTATCTGCCTTATTGCTTTGGTGCATGGCGATTGGAAACACAGTATTCTGCAAACGTTGCCTTCAACTATACTTTTATCATCGACTAAGGGCGTTTTGCCATGACACAAGAGAGTTTCAAGACAACTTATCTGAGGTTTGAAAGCATAGATGAGTTGAACAAAGATGAGCAAGACTTGGTAAAAGCGGCATACAACGCTCTTTCCAAGTCTTACTCTCCTTATTCGTGTTTCAAGGTTGGTGCGGCAGTCAGGCTTTCGGACGGAACGATAGTTCAAGGTACTAATCAAGAGAACGCAGCCTACCCTTCGGGACTTTGTGCCGAGAGAACGGCTTTGTTTGCTGCCGGAATGAAAGACGCTTCCGCAGTTTCATTGGCTGTTGTTGCCAAAACAAACCAAGGCAAAGACGCCTCTGCATATCCTTGCGGTGCTTGCCGACAGGTGATGAGCGAAACCGAGAAACGATATGGCAACAAGCTGTCTGTTATCGTTGGTTTGAAAGATGGAGGCTTCATAAAGTTTGACAAAGTTTCCGATTTGCTTCCATTTGAATTTGATTTCTGATTTTTGAAATGAAGTTATTGAGCGAGCATATCAAGCCTTTCCCTAAGTTAATGTTGCTCACAGCTCTTTTGTTGAGCGGTTTCGTGTCGGCAACTATCATTTCTGCGGCGTTCATCTTGCTTTTCCCCGATTTTAACAACACTCCGGCAGGAGGATTGTTAGTGCAGGGAATTTGTTCGCTTGTTACCTTCGGGCTTTCTGCCCTTGTTTACTTTTGGGTCTTCGACAGAGATTTTCGTTTTGCTCTTTCACTTCCGAAAGACAAACGATTGTTCGTTTGGGCTGCTGTTTTGCCTATTTGTCTCATTCCTTTGATTGATTATCTCAACATTTTGAACGGACAAATTCACTTTCGGGGCGAAGAAATATGGCGACAAATGCAGGAATCCTCCTCTCTGAGGGTCGAGAGGCTCTTTTCACTTGGCGGAGTATGGGGATTTGTTGCGGTAACTTTTGTAATGGCTGTGATACCTGCGGTTGTGGAGGAGTTTTTTTTCAGAGGTGCTTTGCAGAGATTGCTGAAAACATGGCTCAAAAGCACTTTTTGGGCAATCGTTATCAGCTCTGCAATTTTTTCTTTCATACATTTCGAGATTTTTTCCTTTGTTCCACGCTTTGTGATGTCTTGCATAATGGGAGCTTTGTTTGCACTTACGGGAAGCATTTGGGCAGGTATTCTCTACCACTTTGTGAATAATTTTGTCAGCTGTCTGTTTTATTTTCTCTACAACAACAATTACATTGCCCAAGCAGAGAGCGAGGTTTACTCTCAGGAAGTTTGGTTGATTGCACTGAGCATTGCAATCCTTGTTCTCTTCATTCTGAGAGCATATCTTATCAACAGAAAATCAGTAAATTGCGATTGACAAAAACAAAACGCCGTTTCGCTCAAATGAAACGGCGTTTTGTCAGAATAAATCGGCGTTTTATTTGATTAAAACGGCGTTTTGTCAAGGTGTTGTTGCCACTTCCATGCCGAAAGTGTCATTTGGTCTATGTCCATTTCAGCCTTCCAGCCGAGTTCTTGCTCCGAAACGGTGGTATCTGCCCATATTTGGGTAATATCTCCCTGACGGCGTTCGCCTATTGTGTAATTCAACTTGACGCCTGTTGTTTTTTCAAAACTGTTTATCAATTCCAACACACTATATCCTCTTCCCGTTCCAATGTTAAAGTACTCAAAGTCGGCCTTATTCTTGTTTTCAAAGAAGCGATTGATTGCAACCACATGAGCTTTTGCCAAATCGACAACGTGAATAAAGTCTCTGATGCAAGTTCCGTCCGGTGTGGGATAGTCATTGCCGAAAACGGTAAGTTGTTTCCTTATTCCTGCCGCCGTTTGTGTGATAAAAGGCATGAGATTGTTAGGAACTCCGTTTGGCAGTTCTCCTATCAAGGCACTCTCGTGAGCGCCAACCGGATTGAAGTAGCGAAGTGCTATTGCCTTCACCTGTTTTGCCATTGCGGTAAAGCGAAGTATGTCTTCTGCCATTTGCTTTGTGTTTCCGTATGGGGAAGTTGCCTGCTGAATAGGGCTGCTTTCTCTCACCGGAAGCACTTCAGGCTCTCCATAGACGGTGCATGAAGACGATTGAACGAAGTATTTTACACCTCTTTCTTTCATCTGTTGCAACACATTGAGGAGTATTCCCAAGTTGTTCTTATAATAATCCAATGGTTTCTCGCAACTTTCTCCCACAGCCTTGTATGCTGCGAAGTTAATTACCGCCTCAATTTGCGGAAAAGCATCAAAAACCTTTTTACAATCGCTTTGGTCAGACAAATCTGCTTTGATAAACTCAGGCTTTTTGCCTGTTATCTGACAGATTGCGTCAATCACTTTCTCGTTTGAGTTGGAAAGATTGTCTGCAATGACGACATTGTAATTTTGATTTTGAAGTTCAACCACCGTATGGCTACCTATGTATCCTGCTCCACCTGTTACTAATATCGTTCTCATATAATAATGTATTTATCTGTTGAAAAATTCTCTCACTTTGCCGATGATGTATTGCTGTTGCTCGTTGTCAAGCTCTGTGTGCATAGGAAGAGAAAGCACTTGCTCGGAAAGGGTTTCTGAAACAGACAAATCTCCTCCCTGCCGGGCAATCGGCAAGAATGCCTTCTGCTTGTGAAGCGGCACAGGGTAGTAAATCATTGCAGGAATGTTGTTTTCTTCCAAGAATGCTTTGAGTTGATCTCGTTTTGCGTCTTTTACTTTCAGTGTATATTGATGATAGACGTGTGTGGAGAAGGATTGCTCTTTTGGAACGACAAGTCCTTCTATGTCTTTGAGAGCTTCGGTATATTTTTGTGCAGCAGAATATCTTGCCTGTTCGTACTGCTCCAAGTATTTGAGCTTTACCGACAATATTGCAGCCTGAATGCTGTCCAATCGCGAGTTTACTCCCAACACATCGTGGTGATAGCGTTGTTTTGAGCCGTGATTGGCTATCATACTCATCTTTTCTGCCAACTTATCGTCGTCTGTGAAAATTGCTCCTCCGTCTCCATAACAGCCAAGGTTCTTTGAAGGGAAGAAAGACGTACAACCGATTGTGCCAATTGTGCCGACTTTCTTTCTGCTTCCGTCTTCAAAAATGAAATCTGCCCCCAAAGCCTGAGCAGTATCCTCAATCACATACAAATCATACTTCTTTGCTATTGCCATGACAGCTTCCATTGGTGCTGACTGACCAAACAAATGCACCGGAATGATAGCTTTTGTTTTTACCGAGATAGCTTGCTCTATGTTTTTGGCAGTAACGTTAAACGAATCATAGTCCACATCGACCAACACGGGACGATAACCCAACAAACCTATCACCTCGGCAGAGGCAATGAAGGTAAAAGCAGGGCAAATTATCTCATCGCTCGGCTTTAATCCTAATGCCATCAAAGCAATCTGCAAAGCATCAGTTCCATTGCCGCAGGGAATGACGTGTTTAACCCCAAGGAAAGAAGAAAGCTCGCTTGCAAACTGACCGACTGCAGGTCCTTTAATAAAAGATGTCGAATCGATGACACTATGTATGGCATCGTCAATTTCAGTCTTTATTTTCTCGTATTGCGAGTGCAAATCCACCATTTGAATTTTCTTCATATCATAATTACATTTTGAAAATAGCGTCTGCAAAGGTAAAGATAAAACCAAAATAAAACGCCGTTTTGATTGTAAATTTGGTTTTCAACAAGCAAAAAAAACTCACAGTCCTTAAAAGCAAAGATTTTTCATTGCTAAAAACAAGGCTTTGTTGAAAACTTAGTAAAGTCATGACGTCTTTGCATGCAACAATATTTTGTAAGTTTGTAACCTGAATTATGTGTGTTATGGATTTGGATTTATTTTCATCATCATCGAATGAACCACTCTTTGACAAAGAAGATAAGACTTTGACAAAGAAGGAGGTCGTTGCACAAAAAAGTAAAAGGAGAAAGACAGAAATGGACAGAAAAGAACAAAACAAAGAGGAAATTTTGAAGTCTTGCATAGAGTATTTTAAGGGAGACACGCTTGCAGCAGACGTTTGGATTAACAAATATGCACTCAGAGACGGCAACAAGGTCTATGAACTCAATCCGGACGAGATGCACAGACGTTTGGCAAGAGAATTTGCAAGAATAGAACACAAATACAAAAATCCCTTGAGCGAAGATGATATATATGAATTGCTGAAAGATTTCAAGTATATCATTCCGCAGGGAAGTCCGATGGCAGGAATAGGAAATAATTTTCAAGTTGTCTCTTTGTCAAACTGCTTTGTGATAGGCAATCCTGCCAATTCTGATTCGTATGGCGGCATATTGAAGATAGATCAGGAACAAGTGCAGCTCATGAAGCGTAGAGGAGGAGTTGGACACGACCTTTCACACATACGACCAAAGATGAGTCCTGTAAAAAACTCAGCTTTGACTTCCACAGGTATTGTTCCCTTTATGGAAAGATACTCAAACACCACAAAAGAAGTGGCTCAGGGAGGAAGAAGAGGGGCTTTGATGCTGTCCATATCAATAAAGCACCCCGATGCAGAGGATTTCATTGATGCAAAAATGGAATTGAACAAAATCACAGGTGCAAATGTGTCTGTCAAAATTGATGATGAGTTTATGAGATGCGTTGTCAGCGGAAAGCCCTACAAACAACAATTCCCCATAAACAGTGATAATCCTTCCGTTATCAAAGAAATAGATGCACGAGAGTTGTGGAAAAAAATCATTCACAATGCTTGGCAGTCGGCAGAGCCCGGAGTGTTGTTCTGGGACACTATTATAAGAGAGTCTATACCCGACTGCTACGCCTCTTTCGGCTTTAAGACAATTTCTACCAACCCTTGCGGAGAAATTCCTTTGTGTGCATACGATAGTTGCCGTCTTTTGGCAATCAATCTTTACTCTTACGTCAAACATCCTTTCACTCCGGAAGCAGAATTTGACTTTGAGCTTTTCAAACAGCACGTTCAAAAAGGACAAAAGCTCATGGACGACCTGATAGATTTGGAAATGGAGAAAATCGAACGAATACTTGCAAAGATAGAATCCGACCCCGAACCTGAAGGAATAAAGAGAACAGAAAAGGAACTCTGGCTCAATATCAAGATGAAGTGCTTGGAAGGAAGGAGAACAGGCTTTGGAATAACAGCCGAGGGCGATATGCTCGCTGCAATGGGCTTAACATACGGCACAGACGAGGCAACAGCTTTTGCAGTTGAGGTTCAGAAAACTCTTGCCTGCTCTGCCTATCGTTCGTCTGCCCTTATGGCTCGCGACAGAGGTGCGTTTCCTATATATGACTACAAGTTGGAGGAAAACAATCCTTTCATTCAAAGACTCAGAAGTGCCGATGAAGAATTGTACTCCTTGATGAAACAATACGGAAGACGCAACATAGCCTTGCTGACTATCGCTCCGACAGGCAGTGTCAGCATCTGCACACAAACATCGTCCGGAATAGAACCCGCATTCTTAGTTTCATACAGACGTCGCCGAAAAGTAAATCCTAATGACAGTGAAGCAACAATATCATTCACCGACGAAGAAGGACAAGCATGGGAAGAATACAATGTGTTGCACCACAAATTTGCAGTATGGGCAGAAATCAACGGTTACAATGTTGCAGACTTGGTTCACAAATACACCGATGAGCAACTGCAAGAGGTAATTGCAAAGTCTCCATACAACAATGCCACAGCCAACTGTGTGAATTGGGTCAATAAAGTAAAGATGCAGGGAGCTATTCAGAAGTGGGTAGATCATTCCATCTCGGTTACTGTGAACATTCCGAAGGAAACTTCTGAGGAAGTGGTCGATAAGATTTACCAAACGGCATGGGAAAGCGGTTGCAAGGGAATGACTATTTACAGAGACGGCTCTCGAAATGGTGTTTTGGTATCGGGTTCAAGCAAAAACAATAATACTTTCACAGAAACCAAAGCTCCAAAACGTCCAAAGAAGTTGGAAGCTGACATAATCCGTTTTCAAAACGACAAAGAAAAGTGGATTGCAGTTGTAGGCTTGTATGAGGGACGACCTTACGAAATATTCTCGGGCAAGGCAGCCAGTTTTGTCCTTCCGAACTCGGTTGAAAAAGGCTGGGTCATCAGGGTAAAAGAAGAAGATAATCTTCCTGCAAGATACGATTTTCAGTTTTTGGACAACGACGGATACAAAGTTACCATAGAAGGGCTTTCTCGTATGTTCAAAAAAGAGTATTGGAATTATGCCAAACTTATTTCCGGCATACTCAGACACGGAATGCCGATAACTAACGTGATAGAACTAATTTCAAAACTTACTTTGGATACAGATTCAATCAACACTTGGAAAAACGGAATAGCCAGAGCATTGAAAAAATACGTCAAAGACGGCACTATTGTCGAAGGAGAGAAATGCCCTCAGTGCGGTGGTAAAATTATCTACACAAGCGGCTGCAAACAATGTTCCGATTGTGGTTGGAGCAAGTGTGGTTGATAGAAGCCGAAACCAACATATATTAGACATAAAAGCACAAGATGAAAAATAGAAAAGACTTTCTTGTTTTTCTTCTTGTGCTTTTGTTTTGCCATACTGCAATTTCTCAAACCGACAACAGCATATTGAGCAGCGAACGGCTTGCACAAATTGAGAGTCTGGAAATAAGCGAGCAAGCAAAAGAAGACCTGATAGAACAACTATGCTTTTTTGCCACATCTCCTCTAAACCTAAATACTGCAAACGAAGCAGAGCTTCAAATAATAGGACTGAATGACTTTCAAATTTTCTCTTTGCAACACTACATCAGGCAGACCGGAGATTTGCTTTCGGTGCATGAGTTAGTCCATATCAATGGTTTTGACGAACAAACACTCAAAAGTATTGAGCCTTTTGTCTGTGTGGAGAAACGTTATTGGAAACCCTCGCTTCGGTTTGACAGCATAGCAAAAGCAAATGTGCAACAACTCAGAGTACAGTACCGACAAGTTCTTTCGCCTTCAAAAGGCTATACCCGTACAGACGGAAAAGGTTACTTAGGGCCTCGATTTTCTTCGACCGTTCGCTACAATTTCAATTATTTTGACCGTATGCAGTTCTCTGTTGTGGCAGACAAAGATGCAGGAGAGCCGTTTTTCGATTCTCTTCAACCCTTCGGCTTTGACCACTACTCCATTCAATTCACCCTTAAAGACATCGGTATAATAAAGCAACTCACATTGGGCGACTATCGCCTGAACTTTGCAGAAGGATTGGCAATCGGACAGGGATTTTCTCTTTCTTATCTCAACACAGATGCAATAATCAAGAAACGCACAAGCGGAATAACTCCACATCGTTCCTCCTCTGAATATGGCTATAACCGCGGAATAGCAACCAATATAAAGATATTGAAGACCAATCTCTATCTTTTTGCAAGCATAGACCGCAGCGATTGCTCGACAAATCTTCAAACCACCGGACTACATCGCACAGCCTCAGAACTTGCAACCAAAGATTCAAATCTCACAAGACTATTCGGCTTTCACTACGAGTACGACAACAAAGGCTTGCAGATAGGCACAACAATGTTTTACTACGATTTCAAAGATAGTCTTCACCATCAAAACCGAGAATATCAAAAATACTACTTCGAAGGTAAACAAAACAGCATCTATTCTCTCAATGCCTCATACTTGTTCAAACATATTAGATTGTTTTCCGAACTTGCAATGAGCCAAAACAAAGCAACGGCAATGATTTTTGCCCTTCAATTCACCTTCGGATACAAAACCAACTTATCTATATCGTACAGAGACTATGACAAAAAGTTCCAGAACCACTACTCAGATGCCATAGGGGTGCAGTCTCACACCGCAAACGAACGAGCTATCAACATTTCCTTTGCCCATAGGCTCAATTCTCTCTTCCGATACTACATAGGAAGCGACTTTTTTCACTTCCCCTTTTCGACATATCAAACAACACCCGAAAGCAACGGCTGCAAACTCAAAAGCGAACTTACTTTCACTCCGAACGAAAGAGCAGAAATTCGTCTCGGTTCAAAATTCACCCTCCGACAAAAGGACGACAAATCCTCCCCTGCCCTTCTTATGACAACAAACCTTCTAAACAATCAAATAACAATAAGATACACCTTGGGAGAACTTCTCTCGATTGACCTTAGAGCTGCACATTGCATCAGCCAATCGGAAACATACTCCGACGGATATTACTTTTACATTGAACCAATAATTACCTTACCGAACCTGCCTTTGAGGATAAACTTACGATACAGCTACTTTGACACCGACAACTACGATACGCATTTTTCGGTCTATGAATACAATCTTCCGATGACCTTCTCTTCGGCAACTCTTTACGACAAAGGACATAGAGCATACCTATTTGTACGCTATGACATCACAAAACAGCTTCAACTCTCTTTCAGATACTCAATCACATCTTACACAGACAAAGAGACTATCTCCTCCGGAAACGACATGATTGCCTCTAACAACAAACAAGATGTGGGAATACAGCTCTATTTCAAGTTTTAAGCCTCAGGAATTATAAAATTCAATACAAGGTAAAGAATTATTGAGGGAATAATCGCCGTACAGAATGACAAAACAACGTAAATCACTCTTATAAAAGTTGAATCTACATCCAAGTATTGGGCAATTCCTCCGCAAATACCGAAGAGCTTTCTGTCCGACAAGGACTTTGTGAGACGTTTTTTCATTTTTTCAATATTTAAGTCTTTCATTTTCGTTTCAAAAAAAAAGCAATAGTCATTTACTCAAAATCATACTTTGTTCAACCAAGCCCGCACAAGGGCAAAGCCTCTCAAAATTGCATGCCCGGACATTTGCTGCTTTTGGTTGTCAGCTTGGTCGTAAGAGTTATTCCGAAAAAGTTGTACCAATCTTTTGTGGCACTGTTTCCTCTTGCCACGTTGTGAGAGTGGTAGTACGTTTCCATTCCTTCCAATTCATGGGTACGATCGGCAGCACTTGCAGCCAATTCTCCTCCCCATTCAATCATCTGTTCGTGTGAAACATAGTTCTTGCTTATGTCATCAATATAGTCGGTAAATGTTTTTCTAAATCCCCACTGAGCCGATACACATATACGGCTTCCGATTGAGAATTTGACACCCAAACCAAAGGGAACAGCCAAACCATACTTGGAATAAGCCTTGTCATAGCCCTCCAAACCCTGACCTTCGGTGTTGAGCGGTTGCAGTTCGACCGTTTCAATCTCGTTGGTTATCGGGTTAAGAACATCTGTCTTGGGATTAAAGTAGAAACCTGACAAACCTGCGAATATATACGGTGTAATGCGGTGTTGTTTGCTACCGGTACGATAGTCAAAGAAGTTAAACTCACAAATGACGCTCAGTTCTCTCAATGGAGAGTAGAAGTTGAGGTTGCGAGGATTGCCATAGTGTTTGTCATCTCCCTCCAAAGTGGTGAAGTTAAGCTCTGCTGCCACAACCCAACGGGGAGAGAAATTGTACCTTGCAACCAACCCCAATCTCAAATTTGTATTGTAAAAATCAAAACTTTGCTCAAACTGATTCCACTGAGCGTTTGCAGTGGCAGAATTGAAAGCAGAGTTTATGTCTCCCACATAATTTGCTCCTCCTGCCGTAACTCCAAATTCCCAATTATACAGCTGTGCTTTCGCAGTGGCGAAAACCATCGTCAAAATCAGCAATAAAAACGTTCTCTTCATGTTCCCTTTTTTGTTTATCGGTGCAAAAGTACAAAATTTCTACTTACCCCATTTCTCAAACTCCATTATTTCAAGGTCTTTTGCCTTCTTATCTTCCAAAGCAAGCCTCACAAGGGTTGCCTTTTGGTGAATGCCCTGCCTGCCGCAAGCTCCCGGATTGACAAGAAGGAAATCCATATCCTTGTCATACATTACCCTCAAAATATGAGAATGTCCGCAAAAGAAAATATCGCACTTCGCTTTCTCCAATTCTTCCTTTATATAACGGTCATAGTGTTTCGGATAGCCACCTATGTGAGTTACCATTATTTTCACTCCTTCTATTGTGGCACACTGCACTCTCTTCACATTGTCCAAGCCATAGCGGTCGTCGCAGTTGCCATAAACTGCAAGCACAGGCTTAAACAGCCTGAGTTCCTCAAGCACATCGCTGCTTCCTATGTCGCCACAGTGAATTATCAAATCGACATCTTTGAAAAACTCATATACCTGCCTCGGAACAAAGCCGTGAGTATCGCTCATTACACCTATTCGTGTCATTGTCTATACTTCTTGATAAACTTATTCAATCACAATTTCGTCAGTAAACAGCCAAGATTTCTCCCCATGCGAGAGATGCCAAGAAGGATTGGTCTTTATGTTCTTGGCAACTACCTTTATGTAGCGGTGATTTATCGTCTTGGTAGTAAAGAAAGTCTTCTGTACCACATCTTCGCATCTTTGAGGAACGTCATTCGGCACAACCTCCAAGAGTTTGAAGTCTTTGCCGTTGTCCGAAACGTAATACTCCACCTCATACGGCATAAATATCCAACTTCTCTGGTCTTGTATAAAGTTAGCTCCCACTCTCGCTACTTTTTCTCCCGAAGAAAGGTCAAGTACTGCCACAAAATCATTCCCCCAATAGCCCTGCCAAAGTCCCAACTTCCAATTATCTCCTCCTCTTCTTTGATCAATCAAACCTCTGTCGCCTCCTGCTGTATATTGAGGATTGTATTGCGAAAGCACCTTGACGTTTCTGCCTTTTGGTATCTTGTAAAAGACTGCGGTAACGCTCTGAGACTTCTTTCCATTGAGCGAATACATTGTCAGATTGTCGCTTTGATGCAATACAATGCTGCCTTTACCCACAAAGGTAAACTCTCTGCCGGAAGAAAGGCTCACTTTCACTGTGTCATCGGGGTAAAACGCAAACACTTCCACCGAAAGGCTGTCGGTAAAGGTCGCAGTGCCTCTATAACTCAAATAAGGAGTAATGACAATGTCCGATTGCTTTTTCTCACGTGGCTTTGTGCTGTGTCGTTTGCTCAAAACAGGCTTGTCGCTCAACTCAAAGCGGAGCTCTCCTCCTGCAACAATATCCTCATGAGAGACTTTGAAGTCAGAAATCTCTCTGCCGTTCAACCAAACCTTCGATATGTATTTCTTTTTACCTGCATCGGGAGCTGTGATTGAGAAAGTCTTTCCGTTTGGCAGTCTGATTGATATTTTTTCAAACAGCGGTGTTGTGATGATGTACTCCTTATCAACCGGCGAGAGCGGATACAAGCCCATCGAACTCATCACATACCATGCCGACATCTGACCTGCATCATCGTTTCCGCAAATTCCGCTTGGTGTATTGTCATAAAGAGTTGTCAAAATCTGTCTTACATATTGCTGGGTCTTGTGTGGCTCTCCTGCAAGGGTGTAAAGATATGCCGAATGTTGAGAAGGTTCGTTTCCGTGTGCATATCCTCCTATCAATCCCGTAACATCTGCCTGTTCTCTGCCGTTAGGAGCTGAAGATTTGGAAAAGAGCTTGTCCAACTTCTTGCAAAACTCCTTCTCTCCTCCCATAAGGTCAATCAAACCCTCCACATCAAAAGGAGCATAGAAAGTATAGTGCCAACCATTACCCTCAGTGTAGTTCTGGTCTATCTGTCTGAGGTCAAAATCCGGCAGAAATCTGCCATTTTCTTTTGGTTGTATAAATCCCGTTTGTGGATTTATCAAGTTTTTGTAGTATTGTGATTTTGCAATATACTCATTGTACAAATCTTCTCTGCCTTGCAGTTTTGCCATTTGAGCAACGCAATACATATTGTAAGCATATTCGACACTCTTGCTCACTCCTTCGTGTTCAAACTCCGAAGATATGTAACCATTTTGCTCAAAACAATCCAAACCGAGCAGGTTTTGCTTTTCTGAGGTATAGTTTCGTCTGTTTGAAAGTCTCTTTTGGCTGTCTGCATTGTTGATTGCGGCTTCCAATGCGAGAGCGGGGTGAGACACCAAGCCTTTTTGCATCAGTTCTGCCAAGACACTCACTCCGTGCATTCCTATCATGCAGTGTGTTTCACAAGAGGCAAGCTCCCACATCGGCAACTCTCCGCTCTGCAAATACATATCCAAAAAGGCAGCGGCAAAATCTCGGCTGCGTTTTGTGTCTGTAATCGAAAGAAGCGGGTGTAGTGTGCGATATGTGTCCCAAAGCGAGAAAACACTATGGCGGTCATAGTCTGCGGCACGATGTATCTTGTCGTCCATTCCTCTATATCTTCCGTCTGTGTCGCTATATAGGTTTGGTGCAATCATACAATGGTAGTATGCAGTGTAGAAAATCTCTTTTTGTTTGTCTGTTGCTCCTTGTATTTGCAACTTTGAGAGTTCGGCTTCCCATAGTTGCAAGTTCTTCTCTTTGGCTTGGTCAAATCGCAGGCACTCTTGGCTCAAAAGGTTCTTCATTGCACCATTTTCATCAGTCGAAGAAATTGCCACTCTTGCCTCTATGACCGCCGTTTTTGCCTCGAGAGTGTTGTCAAATGCCAAAAAGAGACGCTTGGTCGTATCGTCAAAGCGATGTCTGATAATTTTGTTTGAAAAGACAGCTGCAAAATAGACCTTATGATTTGGATTCCACGATTTGCTATGGCGATAACCCACAACGGTTGTATCGTTCAATATTTTATAGCTGCAATCCAAAAGCTCATCTCGCCATGCAAGGTCGATGATTATGCTTGCCGAACGTGGGTTTGCAGCAAATTCATATCGGTGATAGCCTGCCCTCTCGGTTGTTGTAAGATATGCATTGATTGACTGTCCTCCAAGGTTTTTCACTTCATAATACCCTGCGGTTGCTTTCTCGTTTTTGTGGCTGAATGTCATCGAAAAATCTTTCTCGTCCCAGCTTTTGGTTGTAGGAACAAAGAGTATGTCCCCATAATCGAGGCAGCCGGTTCCCGAAAGGTGGGTATGCGAAAAACCATATATCACTTTGTCGCTGTAATGATAGCCGCTACAACCGTCCCAACCATCTTTGCGTGTGTCGGGAGAAAGTTGTATCATTCCGAAAGGTGATGTAGCTCCGGGATAAGTGTGTCCGTGTGCGTCCGTTCCCACAAAAGGATTTACAAACTCTGCAAGTTGTGCCTGCGAAACATTGCAACAAAGCAACAGCAACAAGGTTGACAGGATATGTCTTTTCGTTCTCATCTTTTGTCTTTTCAATTTTTGTGTTATGATTTCCAAAATTACTTTTTTCGGTGCAAAAATACAGCTTTTTTCACTTGCATCAAAGCGAAAAACTCCAAAAAGACAACCGACAAGACAAAGACAAAAATCACTCTCGTAAACATTCGAGCTTAGGCAATCGGCAAAACACCGAAATAAAACGCCGATTTTCTGATTGCTTGAAAAAACTTGCCGATTTGTTATGAGAGAATATATGGCAGAAGTTGGTCAATTTCGCCAAGGCTTACCACTTCTATGTCATTGCGTTTGGCAACCGGAGTTTTAGACCCCTGCTTGGCAATGTAAATACGCTCAAAGCCGAGCTTGGCTGCTTCATTTATTCTCTGCTCTAACCTTACCACGCTGCGAACTTCGCCGCTCAATCCCACTTCGGCAGCAAAACAATGTCGCCGATTGATTGCCACATCTTCGCCCGAAGAGATTAGACCTGCCACAACCGCCAAATCAATCGCAGGATCTGAGACTTTCAGTCCGCCCACAATGTTCAAAAAGACATCTTTCCCTCCTATCTTTACTCCCACACGCTTTTCCAACACCGCCAAGAGCATACTCAGACGACGAAGGTCAAAGCCTGTTGCATTCTTTTGAGCCGACGAATAATAGGAGTTGGCAACCAATGCCTGCGTTTCAATAAAAAGCGGACGATTTCCCTCCATTGTGGCAGCTATTGCCGTGCCTGAAAGGTTCTCGGTTGAAGAACTCATCAATATCTCCGAAGGATTGCTCACCTGACGCAAGCCATACGACTGCATTTCGTAAATTCCGAGTTCTTCGGTCGAGCCAAAGCGGTTCTTGACAGACCGAACAATTCGATAACCATAGTTCCTTTCACCCTCAAACTGCAAGACCGTATCAACCATGTGTTCCAAAATTTTCGGACCTGCAAGGTTGCCGTCCTTGGTTATGTGTCCCACAATGATAATCGGACAAGCCGACTGTTTGGCGTATGTTCCCAATCGGGCGGCACTCTCTCTTATTTGCGATATGCTTCCTGCCGAAGAGTCGATGTCCGAAGTGGTCATTGTCTGAATGGAGTCGATGATTATAATCTGGGGTTGTACCTCTGTGGCTCTCTCTATTATATTCTCGACACAGGTTTCTGTCAAAACATAGCAGTTTCCGCCTCCCTTGTTGATGCGTTCGGCTCTCATCTTTATCTGGCTTGCACTCTCCTCTCCGCTAACGTAAAGCACTCGTTTGTCTTTGCAGTTGAGTGCCACTTGGAGCAGCAGTGTGCTTTTGCCAATTCCGGGTTCTCCTCCAATTAGAACAAGGCTTCCCAAGACCAATCCTCCACCCAACACACGATTTAGTTCGTCATCTTTGAGGTCTATGCGTTGCTCATTGGAGCATTCGATATTGCTCATGAGCATTGTAACAGCCTTGGGTGTAGAAAGGTTTTTCAGTTGTCCGCTACCGCTTCGGTGAATAACCTCCTGTTCATAGCTGTTCCAAGCTCCACACTGAGGACACCGTCCAATCCATACGGCAGACTTGGCACCGCATTCACGACAAAAGAAAGCCGTCTTGTCTTTTGCCATATCAGCTTGGTTTGATGTTCACCTTATACTTCATGTCCTTCTTGTGAGAGAATTTCTTTTGGTCCATAAGATAATCTCTGTGGTAAGGACCGATCGGAAGGTCGGAGAAAACATACTGTTGCATCTGTTCGCTCACACCCAAGTAGTGATTTTCTTTATCGTCTTCAACAAAGTCTTTGTTGCGTTTTGACTTTGTCGGCATTTGAGAGTCATAATTGAAGTCTGCATGGCGGGAGAAAAGCACCGTTCCTGTTTTGGTCGAAACCAAATCATATTGAGCATTCATGTTTATGTTGGTTGTCCACCACTCTTTCTTAACTGTATAAATAGTAACGTACAATACGGCATCGACCCCGTGCGACTTGGCAAAGGTTTGAGCCTCCGAGGGCTTGCAATAGTGAGAGTTGAAAGCAGTGTCCGCCTTATAGTCTTGCAGCGTCGGCAGTGCAGGCAACACATAGTAACCCTTGTCGATGAGTTCTTTGCATATAGAGACATAGAACATCTCGTCGGCAAACTGTTCCTTGCTTCTGTTCCAAGGATACATCACCATGATCGTTTTGGGTTTCTCTTTATATACTTCGGCGTAAGAAACGTCTCTTTCTACCTTCTTCGGGAAGACTTTATACCATGTTTTCTGAAAGAAATTGAGGGTGTCGCCTGTTTCTTGGCGGTGCTTCTTTTCGAGTTCTTTCTTATATTTCTTTTGTGCTTTCTTATCCAAAAGGGTTATATTGCTGTCAGCTTGGTTTTGAGCGTTCTCTACCTGAGAGTAAGCAAAGTCTGCACAGAGCAATGTCATACTTAACAAAAACAAGATACCTTTTTTCATAGTCCGATTTTTTGCATTAGTTTTTCAATATAGGTTTTGCTTTCGGGATAAGTAATATATTCTTTCTGGAAATACTGCTTTGCCTTGTCCTTGTCCCCTTGCAGATAGAGCAAATAAGCATAATCGGCACAAGCTCCGGGAGGCGGCACTGCGTTCTCGCCCTTCGGCTCTTCCACAATCCTCTCGTATGATTTTATCATCTTTTTCAAATCTTTTGCCTCAAAGGTTTTGTTGCTTTTTGCAAAGCTGTACACCACCTCATCATAGTTGTAGTGGGTATAAAGCACCTTTTGGCATGAACACAGACACATACAAAGTGCAAAAACAGGAATTATTACTTTTCTCATTCTCGTTTCGGTTTTTGAAAGAAAGTCCAAAATTACGTTTTTTTGTCGATGTGGCAAAATTTTTGTCATACCTTATTTGAACATAGCGGTAACTCGCTCAAAAATTCCGTTCATATACGCTATTGCCAAACCGTAATTGCTTACGGGAATGTTGCTATCGAGAGCAGGTTGCAGCCTCGAGCGGATTTGTTTTGCCGTTGCAACGCAGCCACCACATTGAATAATCATGGCAAACTCTTCAAGCGGCACACCGATTGCGTCCAATCCTGCCACGGCTTGGCATTTTATGTCCTTGCCTGTATATTTGCGAATAAGCATCGGCAGTTTCACTCTTCCTATGTCTTCGCAAGTCGGTTGATGAGTACAGCTTTCCAACATCAGAACCTTGTCGCCGTCTTTCAATTTGTCCAAATACGGAGTACCTTTAAGGTATTGGTCAAACGCCCCTTTCATTCTCGAAAGCAAAACAGAGAAACTTGTCAAAGGAATGTCTTGCGGCACAATCTTGCTCACCATGGCAAACACCTGAGAATCGGTAACAACCAAGTCAGGTTTGATTTTCTTTTGATTTAACACATAGTCAAGCTCACTTTCTCTGACAACCATGCTTACACACGCCTTGTCCAAACAGTCCCTTATCGTCTGCACCTGCGGCAAAATCAATCTGCCCTCGGGAGCAGAAGAATCTATCGGCACAACCAAGAGAACAACATCGCCACTTTTCACAACGCCTTGAAGAGGTGTACGTTTCTCAATCTCGTTATCTCTTAATACTTTTCCTATTACTTCCGAAAGGACGAGCATTTGCTCTTTTGAATGATTTTCTACAACCAAGAAGTTTTTGCCGACGGCTTGTGTCATCGAGAGAACAAAGTCGGGACTTGCCTTTTGCAGGTCTTGTTTGTTATAAACCACAATTACGGGAACTGCCAAAGCCTTTGCCCGAGAGAGAAAGTCCTTCTCACAATCCGAAAAAGTGTTCTCCCCTACCACCAATACCGCAACATCGACCAAAGACAAAGCATGAATACTGCTTTTGACCCTTTGCTCTCCAAGTTTGCTCACATCGTCCAAGCCTGCTGTGTCAATAATCACCACAGCTCCCGTTCCATAGAGTTCCATGCTCTTTTTGACGATGTCGGTAGTTGTTCCCTCAATCGGAGAAACTATCGAGATTTGCTGACCGGTCAAGGCATTGACCAAAGTCGATTTACCGACATTGCATCTTCCGAAAAAGCCTATGTGCTTTCTGTTTTCCTTTGTCCTATTTTCCATAACTGTCGATGTTTGTTCAACGTTTTTTTTGTAGCTTGAAGCCTTTTTTGATTTCTTTGGTGCAAAGGTAGGAAAATCCTTTCTAAGAGACGAAAAACAAAAGCAAAATCACCAAAAAGAAAACGCAGTTTTGCCAAAATACAACAGCATTTCACTCAAACAGAACGCCACTTTATCACCCCAAAATCGGAAAACGCAGTATTTTCTCGCCCATTTTTATAGGAAAACGCAGTTTTTTTGCGCCCATTTTTGTAGGAAAACGCAGTTGGAACGATGAAAAATAGCTATCTTTGCACCGAAAAAAGAGTGTTATATCATGCTGTATAGAAAGATAACAAAGAGGATTGAAGACTATTTTGCTTCAAAGTCGGAAAGAATGCTTCTGATTGAAGGAGCAAGACAAGTCGGAAAGTCGTACATCATTCGCCAAGTCGGTCAAAAAACATTCTCCAACTACATAGAGATTAACATGGAAGAGGACAAACTTGGCGACAGAGTGTTTGCTCAGGCAAAGACAACAAACGATTTCTATATGGCTTTGAGCATATATGCCGGCGACAAAATGGGCGACAACGACACAACAGAGCAATTCTTATACTGATTTCACCTCTGTCCAATTAAGGTGTACTAATTAGTCTTTGAAATAATTGTTATTTTCAATTCACATAGGCAATCTTTTGAAATAGATTATTATGCCACTCCACCATATCTTTGACTAATATAGTTATAGATAGTATCGCGGTAATAATCAACACTATTTAGGTCATAACTATCCGGAAGTTTATCCCACAAAACTTCGCGAATGGTAATGATAAGAGTGGCACGTGTCGTAGGCTTGTCGAATGGATGATCCATACCTGCCAACTGTTCCTTTATTTTAGCAAGCAACTCTATAGCGACATTCTTCAGCTTCTCGACTTCCGTCTTTGACAGATTGTCTTTCAATAGGAGGTCATAGAGCGAAAGTTCTTCATCACTTTTGAATCCTTCTCGTGCATAACGCTTCTCTTCTTCGCTGAGAGATTGAGACAGATGCATCAACTCCTCAAACGTCTTTTCTATTGTAGCACGGTTCTGTTCCTGATTATATGCCTTGATAATCTCTTGGTACTTCTCGTAGAAGTTAATTCTTGATGGGTTCTCTGCCAATAGTCGGGCAAGACGTTCCTGAAGTAAGTCTTGAATGTCTCGTAACACAAGATTCTTGTCTTCACGCTTGGCGAACTCTCTTCGCAATAAATCGAAGTCTATGCCGCTGATGTCAATTCTACTACTTCCACTATCAGCGACCATCATAGCACCGGAATCTATTTCAAGATGTTCATTGACAATATCATTGATTGCTACGCTCAGGTCGGTGATGTCAGCATGTTTGCGTTTCTTCTGTAATTCCTTGTAGATAGCTTCTATTGCATCTTTCTTTTTTCGCATATCTTCTGTGATGTCTTCTCTGTTGAGATACTTCCACAGACGTAGCAAGGTTGTGGCGTATGTGCAGTAAGTCTTTCTTGTCTTTATGGTATCACAAAGTGCATTGGCTGCTTTCTTCAAGAGTGATAGTTTCTCAAACATCGTTGCATCAATAAGTTTCTCCAACTCAAAGCCCTTGTCGTGCAGAAATGTTTCTGCTGCTACAATGGCCTCACATACGTTCTTGATCAGTTCCTCTTTATCGACAGTAGGGTCGTTGCCTTCGTCTCCGCCATCAGGATTGGCAGTATAGTCTGCCAATGCCTGTCGGAGAGCTTTTACAATACCGATATAATCTATTACAAGTCCATTTGATTTACCTTCTGCCACACGATTGGCACGAGCTATTGTCTGCATCAGCGTGTGTGCCTTCATCGGTTTGTCGATATAGAGGCACGACAGCGGCTTGACGTCAAAGCCTGTCAGCCACATGGCACAGACAAAGACCACTCGCAGTTTTCCGTCGGCATCCTTAAACTCCTTGTCAAGTTCGCGTTTCTCCATCTTCTCACGATGTGGAGTGATGTCAACTCGCCATTTCTTGAAGGTCTGTATTTCATTCTGCTCCTGCGATACCACAACTGCCATTTCCGTCTCTTTCATCCATTTCAACTTACGCTTCATCTCCTGCACTTCCTGTTGCCATGGATCTTGCTCAATCTTCTTGATCAGGGCTTTTATCTCTTTTTGCCAATACTCTTGTACGTAGTTATACATTCGGACACAAGTAACCTTGTTGAAGCTAACCATCATCGCCTTACCGCTTGTCCACAAGTCGCTATAATGACGCACAAAGTCCTGTGCAACAACTCTAAGACGCTTCTCTGCAGTAAGCAGATGCACTTCCTTGGCAAACTCACGTTCCAATTTTGCCTGTTGTGATGGGTCGAGGTCTTCCTCGTCCAATCGGGCAGCAATCTCGGCATTGATTTCCGGATTCTTCAGTTCTTGCAGCTTCTTCCCTCGATTCTCGTAATATAAAGGAACCGTTGCCTTGTCCTCCACCGCACGTTTGAAATCATACACGCTGACATACTGACCAAAGGTACGGACCGTGATATTGTCGTCTCGCAACAATGGTGTACCGGTAAAGCCTATACGATTTGCCTTTGGCAGCATGTGCATGAGGTTTTCGGCAAATACACCATTTTGTGTGCGGTGAGCCTCGTCGCTCATCACGATAATGTCATGATCTGTATATATAGGTTCTGCATCAGCCTTGTTAAACTTCTGTATCAACGAGAAGATGAACGACGGATTACCCATGAGTTTCTGCCTTAGGTCATCTCCGCTCTGTGCTATGAACTGCTTGGCTTTCAGTCCTCCCAACAATCCGCAGTTCTCGAAGGTGTCACTTATCTGCTTATTCAATTCATCGCGATCGGTCAGCACCACAATCGTTGGTGAGCCTTCAAACTTACGCCTTATCTTCTGAGATAGGAACACCATCGAATAGCTTTTGCCAGAACCTTGTGTATGCCAGAACACACCCAACTTACCTTTCATCACCTCACGATGACGATACATTTCCACAGCTTGGTTTACACCGAGATATTGGTGGTTGCGAGCCAAAATCTTGACGGTAGAGCCGCCACTATGGTCAAAGAGTATGAAGTTTTCAATCAAATCTAATAGGTTCTCCTTCTTGCAGATACCTCGAAGCATTGTTGGCAGTTCGATGTTGCCATGATCCATTTCCGTCAGTCGCTTCCACTCATGGAAGAACTCCCACTTGGCACCCACCGTACCCACACGGCTCTCCATGCCATTGCTCAGCATAATCATGGCGTTGTGGTGGAAGAGGTGAGGTATTGTATCGAGGTAGTCTCTATAATTGTCTGTATAAGCATTCTGTATGTCTTGGTCATGGTTCTTCAGTTCTATGAAGACGAGCGGCAGACCATTCACAAAGCAGACCACATCGGCTCTACGCTTGTGGATAGGACCTTTTATCCAAAGTTCTCTTACGACAATAAACTCATTATTATCCACATTGGCAAAGTCCATAACCTTAGCCCTTACCTGCTCCGTCTCGCCATTAGGTTTTAGTCGAGTAACAGGTACACCATCACGCAGATAGCGGTATTTCTCCTCATTTATCTGCATCAGTGTCTGCGAACTCATGTAGCTTGTCATGCGTTCAATAGCTTCCGTCATTTGTTTGTCTGTCATCCATGTGTTCAGACGTTTCAAAGCCATACGAAGATGACGTGTTAATACAACTTCGCTCTGTGCCTTTCGTCCGAGTGTACCTTGTTCACCAAGCACCTCACTGTCGTAGGCATACACCGACTGCCAACCGAGTTCTTTTTCAAGAAGTTCGGCTGTTGATTTCTGTATGAGCAGGTCTTCGCTATACTCTTTTGCCATTGTTCTTATCTGTTGTTTTTTTTATTTTTGTTTCAGTAGCTTACGCTAAAGAAGCGTGAAGCAACCTCGTCTTTCTCAGTCTCAGCTATCCCTGTTCGTCAGGCGTTAGCTTGTCGTTAACTTCATTGCTGTTTCTACATCAAGTGAGCAGATGGCAGCAGCAAGGCTGTTGAGGTTATGAAAACGTGCATAATCGCTATCCCCATTCTGGTCTTCCTGCCATGGTGCAAGAATGAGGAGAGTGCCGGCCACGCATGCCTCAAAGCGGCTTTTCTCCGGTTTCCAGTACTGCCCGATGGGTTTGTCTTGTATATGGATGAGAGGGTATCGCTCTTGCAGACATTCGTTCTTGATGCGTTTCTCACATTCGCTGATACCTGGCGTTACCAGCACATCGCCTTGTGCGGCAGCTTCCATCAGTCGCTTATGCTCCCTTTGCCAGAGAAGCGTCTGCTCCGTAGCCACTGTCTGCCCATTTTCTTCCATTCTCCTATGAAAGAACACCTGCACCTTCTCGGGATACCTCAGCAGCATGAAGTTACCGAAAACACCATAGCGGATGCCATCTATCACGATACAATGCGAGCGTTTCATCAGATGCGGGCATTCATGCTTCACTAACCGGCGATATGGATTAGCACGCAGATAAGCAGTCCAGTTCTTCAACTGCCCATCTCGCATGAGTATGCGGTCATTGTAGCCATCTTCAAAGAGTGTGCCTCCACCCCAAGCTCTGCTCACTCCTCCCTTGAACGCTCCCACAATGATGCCGAGGTGTTTCTTGGGCGGCAAGAGGCTGTTAATGCGAATGATGAGATGGATATGGTCTGGCATGATGCATACGGGCGACCATACCTCCACCATAGGGTATATGGCATGAATCTTGGGTAGTTCTTCGTTTAATACCCTCTCTCCTAAAGGAGAGAGCACTGTGGCAGGGTAGTTGGTGTCGGAAGGTAGTGCCTTGATATTGCCCGCAATAGTACCGAAGACGGGATTACGCCCTTTCACAACGATGGTGACGAGATACGTTCCCACGTCATTGTATCGATGACCTATGAACCGGCGTTTCTGATTGTGCTCCGTTTCGTAACGCCAACCTACACCCTCAATATATTTCGGCTTCTTTTCTGTCATATCGTCTGGTCTTTATACTGTTATCTCACCACTCATCAGCCTGGGAAGCAAGCGGTCTCGAGCTTCGGCGAGGAGGCGGAGCTGTTTATATGACATCGCAATTTTCTTAAAAAAAAGGACTGATACGTCGCAATAGTCTGTAATTATTCTATCCGATGGAATGATATATTTTAGTGAAGCAATTGAATTAAGAGTTAATTGTGGCTGAGCTGCACCTGTGCATATTGCTACAAAATCCATTACTTTTAATGATTCGTATATATAAGGTAATCTCAGATATTTAAATTCTTTTTTTGGCTCTACAATAAAAGAGTTATTAGTTACGTACGTTTCGTCTTCTATTGTTCGATGTACAAATCCTGCGTTTCCTCGGCTTCCTATTAAAACCTTTGGCTCAAAACAATTTGCTTTCGAATATCTACCAATTTGTTTACTCGCTCCATAAACAGGTATAGCCCCATCTTTCACAAAGTCTTTTGTGGGCAGAATTTTCCCATACTTAAAGTTATAAACATCAATTATTGATTTTACCTCCCACCCCTCTGGCACTCCATCAACAATCTTGGTGTTTTCGTGTCCGGGGAAACGGAGGTCAATGAACCACTCCTTATACAGTCGCTGTGCTGCTTCCTCCAATAGCTTTATCTGCTTCTGATAGTTCTCTATCAATGAGTCGTATCGAGATAGGATGGTTGCTATACGGTGCTGAATTTCCATAGATGGCAATTCAACCTCCATGTTTCTTAAAGCCGTCAAGCTAATCGTTCTTTGTGCAGCACCTATTGCAACAGTATCTGCTTGCATATAGAAATCACGAGAAAGCATCACATAATAAAGAAAACACGAGTCAACAATTTCATTATTAGGACGAAGAATTGCAATGTGCCTTTGAAAAGCAAAAGGTTTGTTTTCCTTTATTAATACAGGCTTACCGAATGAGCCAACTACAGAATAAAGGATGTCATTGAACTTTGCTTTGCGAATATCATTGAGATTATTGTAATACTCGTAAGGCACAAACATGGTGTTGCCAAAGTCAATATGATTTGTAGCATCTATATTGGCAATGGTCACAAAAGGTACACCACTATCCGATTTAGGTGGTGGTAAATGGTCACCATCAGATATACTGTGGCAACAATCTTTCAACTTCACCTTCTTCCACTCGTTCATTCCTCTTCCTCCTTTCCTTCACATCCCCATTTAGCCTTTGCGACTTCAAGGGACTTTTGTATCTGTTGAACGAGAATGTCACGTGGAGGTAACTCTGTCATGTACTGAGCAACCTTTATTCCCGATTTGTCGAGTTGGAGTAGTTCAATCTGTTCCTCACTACCTTCGGTACAGAGCAAAAGTCCAAGAGGTGTTTCTTCCCCCGGTTCCATTTCATTCTGCTCAAGCCAACGTAGATACAGCTCCATCTGACCTTTGTATTGAGCCTTGAAGCGACCGAGCTTCAAGTCAATGGCAATAAGGCGATGTAGTTTGCGGTGATAGAACAGCAGGTCAAGATAGAAATCTTCTCCATCAATAATCATACGCTTTTGACGCTCAACAAAGCAGAACCCATTTCCAAGTTCAAGAATGAACTGTTCCAGATGTGCCACAAGACTGTCTTCCAAGTCCTTCTCGCTATACAAACCTTTTAACCCGGTAAATTCAAGGAAATAAGGACTTTTGAATACTACATCAGGAGAAACAAGTTTGTTATCTCGTACATTTGCAAGTTCCTGTTTTACAACTTCCTCAGGCTTTGACGACAATGCAGTACGCTCGTATAGCATTCCATCGATCTTTGATTGAAGTGTACGTTTACTCCACCTCTCGTTTGCTGCCATTGTAAGATAAAACTCTCGTTGAAGTGGGTCTTTCAGTGTCATAATAGTCAGGAAATGTGTCCAAGACAATTTTGACACCAGCGGTGACAATATTTGCCAATCAGGGAATTCTTGCGCAAATTGTACCATTCTCCTAATTGTTCTCTCCTCAAAGCCCTTGCTACCATACCATGCTTGTAATTGTCGTGACACTGTTGCGATAATTTGTTTTCCGTATGTAGCTCGCTCATTTCCAAGTACAGTGCGGTTGATTCGCTCGCCAATATGCCAGTACATCATGGTAAGCTCATAGTTGGCAGTAGAAGCCACATGGATTCGTGCTTCGTCAATGATTTGGCGAAGATCAGACATCAAATTCCCTACTACTGCATCCGTTGGTGAAATATCGGTCGATGTTATTGGTTTTATCTCGTTTGCCATGATTTACTTCGTCTTAAGGGTTTCCCATTCCTTCATTATCTCGTTCATCAGCACGTTTACCTCTTTGTTGAGTGAGGCGAGTTCTGTATGGATTTCATTCATACGCTCATGGAAGTCAACGCCATCGTCCTCAGCCTCAGCAACACCCACGTAGGCTCCGGGGGTGAGACTATAGTTCTTTTCTTCTATTTCGGAGAGGGTGGCAATCTTGCAGAGACCAAGAACGTCTTGATATTCGCCTTGAAGACCGAACTTTGAAGTGAGCCAAATGGCTTCGTTTACCATATCCTTGGCTTCAATGGTAACGGCAAGTTCCGCCTCATTGGAGGCAATGATAGCCTTCAATTCATCTTTATCCTTTTTCCCTTTTGTCTTTTTGAGGGCATCTTGTTGGTCTTTGATATACTTTTTGTACATCGCCTCCTCGGTGTTGAGTACACCAAGGGCTTTCTCGAAAGTCATATCACAATCTTGCCAAGCATCACTATCACGTCTTTCGGCATGTTCGCTCAGTGCATTCCGATACGCATTGATAAGCGACCTATACTTGTCCTGCTCTCCACGATAGAGGTGTACAATGGCTTGCAAGTTTTTCAACTGCCACTCCGTCCACTCGTTCAGTGTACGATCGACCACGGTGTAGTAGTTGCGGGCATCAATGAATAGCACCCTGTTCTTGTTCTCTAAACGCTTTGCCTTATCGAAGAACCACAGCGAGCAAGGGAGCGAAAGGGTGTAGAAGAAATTGTTGCCCACGCTCACCATCACATCCACATCGCCCGTCAAGACCAGTTTCTCGCGGATATCACGATCCTTGTTGGCACTATCCGTTGCCGATGATGCCATGACGAAGCCTGCACGGCCATGTTCATTGAGGTAGGCATAGAAATATGAAATCCAGAGATAGTTGGCATTGCTAATCTCCTTGGTCTTGGCATTAACCCCCGGCAAACCGAATGGCAAACGACCGGCAGCAGATGCTAATTCCGACTTTACTTTATCTACATTGAATGGAGGATTTGCCATTATATAGTCGCACTTGCCGGCAAGGTTGTAGGCATCATGATAGAACGAGTTGGCTTCGTCGCCACTAATGATACGACCATTCAACCCATGAACTGCCATATTCATCAGACAGAGCTGGGCATTGTACTCCACCTTTTCTTGTCCGTAAAAGGTCATTTGGGTATTGGCATTTATGCCATTTTCATTCACAAAGTCGCCTGTCTGTACGAACATGCCACCCGAACCACAAGCAGGATCGAGCAAGACGCCCTGCTTTGGCTCCAATACATTAACGAGCATCTTGACCAAGGACTTTGGAGTGAAGAACACGCCATCGTCTGATGCCACAGCCTTGGCAAACTTCGAGAGAAAGTATTCATAGATGCGACCGATGACATCTCCACCGATTTCGTTCAAAGTCTTATTGTTGAAAATGCGGAGCAGTTCACGCAACAGTTCATCGCTGAACATGGTGTATGACTTGGGCAGAATACCATTCAGCTGTTCACTCTGCTCTTCAACCAAACCCATAGCACGATTGACTGCTTCGCCCAAAGGTTGGTCGTCTGATAGATTGACAAGATAGTCAAATTGAGCTTCTCTTGGCAAATACAATGCACTCTTTGCCGCAAAATCATTTGGCTCTATAGGCATCACACGTCCTCCACGACTTGGGCGGTTCTTCATTAGTTCAGCCTCTACCATTTTGAAACGGCTATACGCATAACGAAGAAAAATCAATGCTAACACCGGCATACAATATTGGCTACTGGTTAGTTTTGACTCTGCTCGAAGCAAATCTGCCGACTCCCATAGGTCAGCTTCAAGTTTGCGGATATTTATCTTGTCTGTCATGATTTTATTCTTACAATTTTCATTAGTAACCAAATCGCTCATCTTTACCTAATGGATTTCTGTAATCTTATTGATGGTTTTGAGCAATGGGTGCACCTTATTGATACTCTACTTGTTAATAGTTGCAAAAGCTTTTCAATCTGTTCCGCCAAACACTTAACGGTCTTATATTGCTCAACAAACACTACTTTTAATCTATCTTGGTTATTATTTGCCATTATACGAAAGATTTATTCGCTGCGAAAGTAGAGATTATGATGCTTCCCATTTTTCGATAGAGTTAAATTTAATTTGTTTACCGTTGAGAGTATTCCAATTATCCGTAACACACTCTCGTCTTGGCAATGCAAAAATACGATAATTTTTTAGTATCACCAATCTAACCGGCGAAAATCATGCTGCAATGCTACATTTCATGGAAGTAAGTAGCAAGTTCGGGCTTTGTATGGACGATGATAGTTGTAAGTCTGAGATACCTTTTCCAAGCCCATCAACATCACATTTTTCTCATAACCTCTTTACCATACAGAGGATTTGCAACTTCAAGTTTAGAAATTAAGTGATATGTATTTATTCATTGCGAGGATAAAGTAATTATGAATGGCAAAAATTTTAACATTTGACAAATTTTAAGCCCGAATGCTTGCGATTTTTCGGGGTCGGTCGGGGTTCGGGTCGATTTTTGCGAGTATTTGAGCGTTTAGCAATCGTTTGTGTTTCAAGTGTTTGTAAAATACGTGTTGATGTGGGTAAAATAAGACTGCATCTTTTTGAAAAAAGACGAAGAGTTAAGCTCACTAATCCTTCGTCTTTTGTGTGCTAATCCTTCGTCTTTTTTCAAAAAGACTTCATGTTAGTGAGCAAAAACCCTTATGTTGTTGCAGCAAGAGTAAAGCTCAATCCAAAAAAGCCCTATTTTGCTCTCAAAACAGGTGAGAAATTTGCTCAAACCTTTGGTTTAACAGTCTGAAGTCCTATTATGAAAATATGGGTATTATTATTTATCAAATCTCGACGATATGGTGTCGAATGTTACCGCCAAGAAGCCTTTGTTTCCCGTCTCCTTTGAAATATTCAGAGCAAATGTCAATCACACAAATCAAGAAATCATTAGTAAAATTGAAACATCTCGGAAAATAATCCTTAACTTTGCAGTGTCAAGCAGAAGTAGTAAACTGGTTATTTGGCAAACACACATTTTTTTGAAATACTATCGACAGATGAGGGAAAACAAGATTGTTGCAAATAACGGCTCGTCAATCGTCATTTACACAACAGAGGACGGCAGAAGTAAAGTTGGAGCAAGACATGGTTTGGCTCACTCAAAGCCAAATGGCAGAGTTATGTAGTAGTCAATCTAATCAATAAGGATAATCAGTAAGTAGGACAGCGTTTTCACAAAAGGTTGTTGAATATAAAACAAGGCGTCTGACTGCTGTGGTCAAACGCCTTGTTTGCATTAAACTTTCTGAAAAAGCTCCTTGATTTCTATTGTTCTCTCGAACCTACTCTGTCCATTGCACAACGGAAACCTATCCAACTTGCGCTTTGGTTTTGGTCTAAGTAGCGTCTTTGTCCCGGACTGAGGTAAAATGCTCTGTCTTTCCAAGAGCCGCCTTTGACAACTCGTGCTTTATCGTCAATCATTGATGTCTTGCCGTAGTTGTACATTCCGTTGGTTTCCGATTTGGCTTCTTCTCCTTCGCCCTCTTCGTCGGTAAATCCGCCTTCGCCGCCTTCTTCTTCACCGCCTTCGGTTATCCACGAGTCGGAAAGTTGAGATGCCAAGTCTCCGTCCAAGTAGTTGATATTGTCAGACTGACGATAGTTCAAGCGGTTGATACATTCCTCGGTGGTAACTGCTCTGTACGATATTCTACCAAGAGAGTCTTTCTCGGCTATCATGCCGTCGCTGTCTGTTACCTTGGTCATATAGACGTTTCCTCTGTATGGGTTCATGTCTTCGGCGTCCAAGCCTGTGTTAGGACGGTAAACATCCATCACCCACTCTGCCACGTTGCCTGCCATGTTGTAAAGACCAAAGTCGTTAGGGAAGTAGAACATAACGGGTGCTGTGTATTCCCAGTGGTCGTTAAGGGCGCTTGCAACTCCCATTGCATCGCCTCGGCTTCTCTTGAAGTTTGCCATCATCTCACCGTAGTACTTCTTCTCTGCTGTACGTGTGATATGTCCGTTCCAAGGATAAATTCTTCTCTCAACTATTCTCTCATCGACTGTGTTGCCAACCAATGCCAAGGCCGCATATTCCCACTCTGCTTCGGTCGGTAGTCGGAAACGTGGCAACAATATACCGTCTTCGGGTTGTACCTTACGAGTTCCTTGTGAGTTTGGATTGAGGTCTTCCAAGTCTTCTTTCACATATCCTTCGTACTGTCCTGCAAGGTATGCATCGGTTGTGAAGACGTTGTCGCCTGCCTGATCGGGGTCAAACTCCAATATGCCTTTGTCTATAAGTATCTTTTCGTTTACACGGTCTGTTCTCCAATTACAATACTCGGAGGCTTGTACCCAGCTCACGCCCACAACGGGATAATCTGCCCATGAAGGGTGACGGAAATAATAATCGACCATTGGTTCGTTGTAACTTAGCTTTGATCTCCATACCAAGGTATCGGGCAATGCTTTCTGATATACTTCGGGATAGTCATTGCCATACACTCTGTTCAACCAATAGAGGTATTCTCTGTAATCCAAGTTTGTTACCTCACACTCGTCCATATAGAACGATGAAACGGTTACTTTCTTTGGTTGATTGTGCCATTCATATCTTACGTTGTCTGTCATCGAACCCATGACGAATGCTCCGCCTTCGATGAATACCATTCCCGGAGGTGTCATCTGCTCTTTCACCTTTGCCGATTCAAATCCTCCCCATTTGGGATCGTCCAAGTTCCAACCGGTTGTTGCAGATTTTTCCTTTCCTTTGCAACCAAACAGAAGGGCAACAACGCTCAAACCAAGAATTGCTTTTCCGACTAATTTCATATTTCTGCTGTTTTTGTTATTCCTATACTATTATATACGTTCTCAACTCAAATTGTCATCTGTTTTTTAGAATGACGGACACTTGATTGGTTTTACTTTCTTGCGTTTCTCCGGACAAGGAAGCTGAGCGCCCAAGGTTACCTCGTGAGCTCCTCCCGAAGCATTGGAGAGCTTTGACACTGTTATATCGTAGCTGTATCCGATTTTTAGCGATTGGTATTGCAATCCAAACATCAGCACAAGGGCATCTGAGTTCTCAAAGGTGATTGCTTGACGATACCATGCTCCTACAATGAAAGGACTCCAATCCAAATACAAACCATAGTTCAACATCTGAAACTTGCCTTGGTAAGAGTAGATAATGTTTGGTGATATTATCGGAGCTCCAAAGAAGGCATTTGTTCTTCTCTGGTCTCTTGCAAGGTTAAACCTCATGCCGGCATTGGCTGTAAATCTGATAGGGATACGGTTGTACGATATAAAGCCGTCGTCCGGTCTCAAAAGGTTGAATGCAGACGCTCCCACAAACCAATTTTCTCCATAAACAACAGCTCCCGTTCCCACATCAAAATAGGTATGAGACAAGTCTTCGGGTCTTTCTGCCATGGTGGTGTAGATAAATCCATAACGAGGGTCAATCATGTCGGGAAATGACAACTGATCCCAATCCAAACTGCGGTTGGTAAGGCTTGCCTGAGCCGCAACATTGACATAAACATCTCTTGCAATCTTCAATCGCAATGAGTAAATCAAGGCTGCGGTATTGGTTCTGTAAAACTCGCTCTGTGCATCGCTCATCACCATAACTCCAATGCCTCCCGAAAGAAAGTCAAAGTGTTGGTCATAGCTCGCCGTAAAGGTTTTGAATGCGTCCAAACCGGGCCATTGATTTCTGTAAGATAACGAAAATCGAGGACAAACTGCCGTTCCTGCCAAAGCAGGATTGGTATAAAGCGGATTGGCATAGAACTGCGAGAAGTGCGGATCTTGTGCCTGAACTCCGCAACACAAACTCACAAACGCAAGTGCTAAAAATAGTATCTTTTTCTTCATATCTCAACTCTGTGTCGCTCTGCGACCTCTTGTTAATACTGTGTTTTTGAATTGGCAATATTACAAAAAAATATGCAAACTGCGAGCGTTTCTTCGTTTTTTTTGGTGTTTTTTGCCGTCTTCAAAACCTAACAGCCTTATTTATTTACAATTATGTTTTTGCCTTCTTTCGTCATTTTTCTCTTGTTGTTATACTGAAAAAATCGTTTCTTGGTTTCATTTTTTCAACTCTTTGTTTCATTTTACCAATTATTGATGTATGAAAAGAGGGTTTTGTTTTGCTCTCAAAATGTTGGAGAAAGTAGTTTGCAAATTACGTTTTACCTCATCAGGCGTCTGAAAAGAGTGTATGAATATTTATCGTATGGCGGATATTTGAACGGAAGGTCAATGTGTTTGTGAGATACGAGCAGCGATTTGTAGTGAGTAAAGGTGTCAAAGGAGGCTTTGCCGTGGTAGGCTCCCAAACCACTGTTTCCCACTCCTCCAAAAGGGAGCGAATGTGGCACTATGTGCATTATTGTATCGTTGATGCAGCAACCTCCCGAAGTTGTTTTATCAACTATGTCTTTGTTTTTGCTTCCAAAATAGTAGAGTGCAAGCGGTCGTTCTTGTAAACGGAGGTGGTCAAGTACACTGTCGATTGTGTCAAAGGTTAAAATCGGCAAGAGCGGTCCGAAAATTTCTTCGTTCATTATCGGGCTGTCGGGTGCAGGGCTGTCGATAAGGGTGGGACTTATGTAGTTTTGCTCTCTTATGGTTTTGCCTCCAAAAATTACCTTGTCTTGTTCAATGAGCAAACTGAGGCGATCGAAGTGATGAGAGTTGATAATTCTGCCATAAAAGGGAGATTGAAGCGGATTTTCTCCAAACTCCGATGAAACAAAGGCCTTAAACTGCTCTGTAAATCGCTGTTTGAGCGAGCTATGAACAAAGAGATAGTCGGGTGCTATGCAGGTTTGTCCGCAGTTGATGAATTTTCCGAGTGCTATACGCCTGACTGCGACAGACAAGTCGGCATCTTCATCGACAATGACGGGCGATTTGCCTCCGAGTTCGAGAGTTGTGGGTATCAGCTTGTCGGCAATTTTGCTCATTATCAGCTTTGCAGTTGTCGGAGAGCCTGTAAAAAAGAGGTAGTCTGGCTTTTGTTCGAGGATTTTGTTGGTTTCGTCTATGCTTCCGCCAAGACAATAAACCAACTCAGCTGGGAAGTTGTCGTTTATCAGCTTTTGTAAAAGTGATGTGGTGGCAGGACTTTGCAAAGAGGGGTTCAACAATACTCTGTTGCCGGCTGCCAAAGCTCCTGCCAAAGGCAGAAGGCTAAGTTGCAAGGGATAGTTCCATGGAGATACAATCAACACCACTCCGTAAGCCTGAGGCACTCTGTATGCCTTGGACGGAAAGAGGCTCAAGCTGCTATGAACTCTCTTTTTGCGACTCCAATGTTTCAGGTGTTTGAGTTGATAACTTATCTCGGAGAGGACTATGCCTGTTTCGGTCATGTAACTTTCTTCTCTGCTCTTGTGCAAGTCTTCAAAGAGTGCTTGTTCAATCTCATCAAGGTGGCTCAAAATCACCGAGCGAAGATGTTTCAATGTCTTTATGCGTTCTTTGATTGCAACCGTAGGCATTTGTCTTGAGAGTTGCTTTTGCAAGCTCATCACATCTTCTTCTCTAATAATTGTCTGCATTGGTTTGGTGTTTCTATTCAAAAAAGTTGGTCTCCAAAAGTTTGTACAAAGATTTGTCATCGCCCATCACCCATACCATGTCGTCCTTTTTGAACCTCACATGTGAGGAAGGATTTGGTATAGGTATATCTCCACGTTCTATGCCAACCACAAGGCAGTTGGTCTTGCGGTTCAGCTGTGCATCATAGAGGTTCTTGTCAATCCAAGACGAGTTTTCTCCAATGATAAATGTCATACACTTGATGCTGCTGTGCTTGTCTGCCTGCTGTTTGAGAGTAAAGTCGTGAAGGTTAATCACTTTTGAGTAGTCCAAATCTATTCCTTTGTAGTCTATTTGTGCGTTTTTGAGTTTTTGTATCTGTCCGAGTGCAAGCAAGGTGTCATTCACTTCCAAGCGAAAGTCGCCATCGGGAAAGTTTATCTGCTTTCCGTTTCTGGTAACTGCGACAATGATAATATCATACACCTTTCGGAGGTTTAGTTCTTTCAATGTCTTGTTTTCGACCACTCCTCCCTTCTGCACAAGATAGGTTGAGACATATAGATTTTTGTCTATCCAATGCAGATTGTCCAATTCGTGCATATTGCCCTCTTGTTTGCTGTTTTGATTTAGCCTCATTTCTATCTGCCTTTGATTAAAGTTCTTCACAAATCGAGCTTCTAACTTCCAATAACCTTTTTGCAGATTTTTGTTCTGGAAAATGAATGCAAAAACAACGAGTGCAACAACCACAATCACAACCGAAGATATGTTCCAATAGAGCTTTATCGTCATAAAAAGGAAAACTATTGCCACAACCCATCTGAGTCCTATCATTGCGGTAAGGAAGTAACGATTGTTGTTGTGCGAAGACCATAACGAGAGAAAGAGGAAAGACTGCCTTCCTCGATTTCTCACCATTCCTATCAAGAAAGGAGACATCGCAATAATGCTAACGAAACTGAAAATGATATGTCCAAAGTCCAAGTTGTCGAAAGTTGCACACAGAGGCAAAAGAAAAGCTGCCGAAACAAAGTAAACCGAAAGACAGATTGCAGAAAAAATTGCCAAATTAAAAAAGTAGGACATCAAGAGCTGTTTCCATTGCGATTCTTTCTCACCTGCTTTCTTGTCTTCTCGCTTGTTGAGCTTGTCGGTGAGGGAGTTTGGCAAAACAGATTCGAGTACGTGATAGGCAGGAAGAGCAAGTTTTATTGTATATGGGGTTGTAAAGGTGGTGATGACCGAAACCGCTATCACAATAGGGTATATGCTTGCAGAAGTTACACCTAAACTCATACCCATAGAGGCAATGATAAAAGAGAACTCTCCCATCTGTGCAAGTGAAAATCCGGACTGAACTGCCGTCTTCATGCTTTCACCTGCCAATCTTACGCCTGTGGTTGTGAAAATCATCTTTCCGACAATGGAAGCGGCGGCAATAATGATTACCGTGGAGAAATTGTCAAACAACACTTGAGGATCGACCATCATTCCGACCGATACGAAGAAGATTGCACCAAAAAAGTCTTTGATGGGTTGGATTACCTTTTCTATGTTTTCGAGTTCTATGGTTTCGGCAAGGATTGAACCCATGATAAACGCACCGAGAGCCGACGAAAAGCCTGCCTTGGTTGCCAAAACCACCATAAGAAAACACAGACCCATGGCAACCAAAAGAAGTGTCTCGCTGTTGAGATATTTCTTTATCTTTTTGAGCAGGGTTGGTATAAGATATATGCCGCAAACAAACCACATCACAAGAAAAAATCCTAACCTTGCAACCATCATTGCAAGCTCGCTACCCTCAAAAGACCTGCTTACGGCAAAGGTTGAAAGAATAACCATGAGCAAAATGGCAAACAAATCCTCAAAGACAAGTATTCCGAACACTATGCCTGCAAACTTCTCTTTTTGAAGTCCCATGTCGTTGAACGCCTTGACGATTATGGCAGTCGAACTCATTGTGAGCATTCCGCCCAAGAGCATACTATCAATAAAATTCCAACCCATCAGCCTGCCGATTGCAAAACCGAAAACAGAGAGTGTGAGAACTTCAAAAAGCATTGCCTTTCCTCCCACCTTACCAATGGACATCATTTTCTTGAAACTAAACTCCAATCCCATTCCGAAGAGCAAAAAGATGACTCCTATGTCTGCCCAAGTTGATATGTTTTCGGGTTGTACGGTTGGAATTAGAGAAATATGTGGTCCGGCGAGCAATCCTGCCACTATGTAGCCGAGTACGACCGGTTGTTTGAGGATTTTGCACAACACACTGAAAATTGATGCCAATATCAGTATGAGCGACAAATCGGTAATTATGGTCGGAAGGTGTGTCATCGCTATCTGACTTTCTCAAAGTTCGTTCCAATATATACTTGCGTCGCTCCGACTCCGTACTTTGCCATTGGAGCATCAAAATAGTGCAAACCCTTATATTTGTCAAGTTCTTTGCAAAGCTCTCTTTTCAAAACACCCTGCCCTACTCCGTGAATGAAAATGATTGTATTTACGTTTTCGATTATTGCTTCATTGAGGCACTTGGTCGCATAGTGAAGTTGCAGTTGCAAAATACGCTCGGGCGAAAGTGATGCGGCATCTTCAACAAGTTCATTGATGTGTAAATCGACTTCTGCTGTGCTTCGTCCGCTCAAGTGTTTGTGCAAAAATGTATCGGTAACGTTTTTATATATTGTTTCCACAATCGGCTCTTCGGACTTGTCTTTACATTCTTCTGTCTCGGCAACTTCGCCCTGCATAAAGACACCTACCGACAACATTGTGCAAAGCGGATAAACTATTGCTTTTTCGGCAAAGAAGGCGTTCTCGATAAAGCTGCCCTCGGTAAAGAAACGATTTGTTCTCACTTTGAGTTCGCAATTTATCGGAAGCAGTACGTTCTGCATCTTGTCGTCGTGAAAGAGTAGTTGCATACAACCCCTCTTCCAGCTGTCTATTTGCTCTCTCGAAATGGTGTCTATCAAAACTTTTTCTTCGGCTTCCAAAGAACCAAAGTCCTGAGAAACAAATCCACACCCCTCCTTGGCAAGCAAAAGTGAGTAGATGATGCGGTGAGGAGTGAAATTGACCACATAAACATCGATGTCGCCATAAACCAACCACCTTTGCTCATGAGGAACAAAGCAAAGATACACGCCTTCGGAAGTTTTGTTTCTCAGTTTATTGAGATATAGTGGCGAGATACGATTATCAAGCGGCTCTGTTTCCGCAGGTATTTCCTGCTCATGGCTTGACACTCTGCTTGTTTTCTCTTCTTTGAGAGAGGGTTGAGTGTCTTGTTTTTCTGTTGCGAAAATCGTTCCCTCTGCTTCGGGAAGATAATATGGTATAAGGTCGCTCAGCATTGTCGGGATTTCAAATCCGCTTTCATCTTCGACATTTGCCACGTTTGTTGCGGCAAATGAGCGTATTATTCCGCAGCCGCTACTGCTCAAAAACCTTACTTTGTCTCCTACTTTGAACTTTCCCATTTGTATATGTTGTTTATTTGCGTTATTTAATCAACTCTTGTGCAAATTCTTTGATGTTTATACCGCCAAAGTTGCCCGAACTCATCATAAGAACGTTGGTATTGCTCTCGGAATTGCTTATTATAAACTCCTGCAAAGAGCATCTGTCGGTAAATACTCGCAATCCGCTCTTTGAAAAAGCCTCGGCAACATCTTTGACATCTAAATTTTCCAAACGTTTAAGCTCTATAGCATGCTTGGAAAAGTAAACCGCTGCAATATCTGCCATATCCATGCAACCCTTATATTGAGACAAAAAGTTGCGAGACAGAGAAGAGAAAGTGTGAAGCTCCATGCAGGCAAGCAGACGTCTGTCGGGATATTGTTCTTTGACAGCCTGTATTGTGGCCTTGAGCTTTGAGGGTGAGTGAGCAAAATCCGAAAAGACTGCTTGTGTCTTTCCTGCTGCCACCTTTTCAAGACGCTTTGCCGCACCTGCAAAAGAACACATCGTTTGCAAGAAATCTTCTCTCTTGACACCGATTGCCTCACAGGCAAGCATGGCTGCGTTCATGTTTATCAGGTTGTGCCTGCCGAAAACTTCTATAGGATATTCCTTTCCGCCCTCCTGCACTATGGTAATGCCGTTTTCTATTTTGCATTTCAAACCCTCGTATGGCAAAAGACTAATATCCTTTCGTGCTTGGGCTGCTATCTTTCTTATATTTTCGTCTTGATTGTAGTATATCAGGCTTCCATTTTGCTCTATCTTGTCTGCAAAAATCTTGAACTGCTCCACATAGTTATCAAAAGTCGGAAAGACGTTGATGTGATCCCATGCTATTCCGTTGATTATACCGATATGAGGTTTGTAGAGATGAAACTTTGGTCGCATATCCAAAACCGATGAAAGGTATTCGTCTCCCTCCAACACCATGTAACGGCTCTGCTCGTCAGACTTGACCATTACGTCAAATCCCTCAATCTTTGCCCCTACCATATAGTCGGTATTTATTCCCAAGCTCTTCAATGCGTGGAGTATCATGGCAGTTATGGTTGTCTTTCCATGACTTCCACCCACCACTATCCTTGTTTTGTCTTTTCCGAGTTCGTACAGATATTCCGGATAGGAGTAAATCTTCAATCCTATTTGCTTTGCCTTTATCAATTCGGGATTATCTTCCTTTGCATGCATACCCAGAATGACTGCATCTATCTCCCCGCTTATCTTTTCGGGAAACCAACCTTCGCTTTTGGGCAATAGTCCGTATTGTTGTAGGCGAGACTTTGCCGGTTCAAAAATTTCGTCATCGCTTCCGCTGACAATGTATCCTTTTTTGTGCAATGCGATTGCAAGATTGTGCATTGCACTTCCTCCTATGGCTATAAAATGTACTCTCATTTTCAATGGATTTTCTGTGTTTGCTTTTGATAAAAATTATTTCTCTTTTCGAGAGTTTGATGAGAACTTTTCTTCTCGTTCAATCACTGCTTTGATATGTGAAGAGAGGACTGTTTTGTTCAGCACTCTCTTGTTGCTGTCGAGAATGTAAATTTCGGGAGTATGCTCTACGTTAAGACCATAGCGGCTCTCTATTTGAGCCGGATTGGCTTGCAAAACAAACCACTCCAAACCCTCTTCGGAGGTTTGCTTTTGAGTTTTGTCTCTGTCTCCTCCCATTTCGATTGAAAAGACCTCAAAGTCATACTTGTCTTTGCTGCTGTTATAAAACTCTCTCAGCTCTTCTGCATTCTTTTTGCAACTCTCACAACCTGCACTCCAAAAGAAAACAATAGTGTATCGGTGTTTGAGGTTATAAAGCGAGAGTTCTCTTCCGTCCAAAGTCTGTGCCGAAATGTTAGGAAAGGCTTTTCCGGGAAGAAATGGTCGTATCTGCTCAATATATGACTGATGAGCTTCCCTTTCCGAGAGAGAGAGCCATGGTGTATAGTCGTCATTTATCATTTCATCGACTATTCGAGTGTATAATATCTCATTAAAGGAGAACGGAAGACGCGGAAGTTTGGTAAGATAAAGCTCCATGATGTATCGAGAATAGCTTTCGCCCTTGCGACTATTTGCCAAATCAATAAATGACTTGAAAGAAACAAAAACACTGTCGGCATTTTGCATCGTTATCTTGTCGATATAGGTTTGGAACTTCTTGTAGAAATATGGTGTTCCCAAAATTCGCTCGTCTGAGAAATCAAAATCGTCCCAATAGTGCGTACGAAAATAATAAGCATACTCCAAGGCTGTTTCTTTTTTCACACTTCCGTCGGGATTGAGATAGTGTTTAGGCACTTCGGGCTGCGAAACCGCCCTTACAAGTACGCTCATCATATTGTCAGGATAGAGTTCGTGGAAGCTATTGCGGTAGGTGTCGAAAGTGTTTTTTGCTTTTTGCACAACAGAGTTGAGACTATCTTTCTTCTGAGGGTCTTCCTTGAAAGCAAGCTCGGCTTGGTAGAGAACAAGTCGGTACTCTCTGTTCATCTTTTGGTATTCCAAGTAGCGGTCATTCTCGATACTGCCCTTTACCTCGTAAAATCCGTCGGGGAAAATGGACACTTCAAAGTCGGTCTCTTTGTCCAATACGAATGAAAACATATCTTCCTTTACCGAAGAGACAACAACAATTCCGGGGTGGAAGTTTCCTTTGAGAATAAAGCTGCCGTCAGACTGCAAGGTGAGAGAATCGAGCAATATATCCGTTCTTTCGCCGTATGCTCCCCTCACATAAACTACACTATCCTCAAACTCATAAATCCAAAGTTTCACATTGTAGTTGCGGTTTTGAGCCGACAAGCTCTCAAATGCACAAATCACAAATACAAAACATACAACTATCAATACACAAAACCACCTCGTGCCGCAAAATCGAAAATCGCTTCTCATCAAAATCAAAATTTAAGTTTACCCTCGTCCAACAACTCCATAATCTTTGCGATATTGTCTCCCTGAATGTTCTTGGCAATGATTTTATTTTTGTCATCGAGAATAAACACCACGGGAGTTTTTACCACATCGAAGTACTCTCGCCAATCGAAGTTGGCAACCAAACCGTTCACATTGACCCATTGCAAATCCTTGTCTGCAATAAACTTGTGCCAATGCAGTGTGTCGCTCTCGGTATTGACCGCCATGACTTCAAGATTATACTTCTCTTTGTATTGTTTGTAGAAATCGTAAATCTTGGGTACTTCCGTAGAACAATGACCGCAGTCGGCAGACCAAAAAATCAGGATTTTATATTTGTTGTTCATTGAATAGAGGTCGTGCCAAACATTGTTTTCATCGGGGCATGCAAGGTTTGGTACTGTTTTCCCTATCAAAATATTTTCCCACTTCTCGGCTCGAAGAACTTCGCTCTCGATTGACGAAGGAGAAAGCCAATCCGCCTTTCCTGTTTTGATGTATCGCTTCACCATTTCGACATAAACCTTGTCGTGTCCCATGACAGGGCTTTGCAAATAGCGTTCGGTGATATTGTGAATAAGGAAACGGTTCATTGCCTTTGAGCCTTTGGCTTTGTCTATAATCTGTTCTGCATAGACCAAAATAGTGTCCACGCTTTCATACTTCATGACTTCGTTCCAAAAATAATCATAGGAACGGAAGAAAACAGCCGAAGGTGTCCTCAAAAGTCCCGAACAACCAAGGTCGATATTATCAAAGAAATGTTGCTTGTACCAATACCAACGACGATTTGCCCACTCTGTGCTGTCGGGTTTGCCGTCTTCTCCTTGTAAAATTGGCATTTCCGGTACTTGAACAGCCTTTGTTGCAAGCAAAACTTTGCTCAAAAGATGCTGAGGGTTTCTTTCGATAAAGCTGTTTTTCAAGCTGTCGCCTCTTAGTTGCACACTCCTCAAACAGCTGTCATATTCCGGCTTTGTCATGGCATCTTTTGCCTTACTCAAACGCTCGTATTCTCTATTGAGAGGCTCATTGGCTTGCATATAATCAAAATAGAGTGCAGATGTCTTTGAACCTTTGACTTTCATTTTGCCGACCCAGTCATTCTCTACGGTTTTTAGGCTCATTTTCTGCTCGGTATCAATCATCAATTCGCAGAACCTGCCTTTGAGATTGCTGAAAAAATAAATCCCGGGTTCCAACTTTTTGTCCTTTTTCTTGAATACAAACTCGCCTTTGTTACTCCAAGCGGTATCGATGGCGTATGTCTTGTCAAGATAGTAATGTCCCAAAAGCAGACAAGAGTCCTTGGAGTTCTCAATCTCCACTTTGATTTCATATTGTGCCGAAAGCGATGTTGTAAAACAAAGCAATACGACAAGTAAAAGCCAACTTCTTTTTCTAATCATAGTTTTCGTTTTGGTCAAAAAAAACAACTGCAAAGTTAATACTTTGGTGTAACAACAGACAGCAAAAAACCAAAAAAGTAAACAACCAAGTCAAAATAAATTTTACCTTTGCAGCGAAAAACGGCAATAAGAATGAAAACATCGGTACAAGATTTCAGAAAATTGGTTGCCCAAGTGGGCGAAATAGACCAAATAATGATAGATGTCGAAAAGGCTGAGGGTATTTATGTTTGGGACACCGACAAAAAACGATATATGGATATGTTGAGCGGTATTTGCGTCGGAAATGTAGGACATCGCAATCCCAAGGTTGTGCAGGCTGTCAAGGAGCAAATGGATAAGTATATGCACGTCATGGTGTATGGAGAATTTGTCCAAAGTCCCCAATACAAATATATAAAAAGACTTAAAGAGTTTCTGCCGGAAAGCCTTTCTCAAATTTTTTACGTCAATAGCGGTTCGGAAGCCATAGAGGGAGCATTAAAAGCCGCCAAGTTGTTCACCAAAAGAAGTGAGATTATTTCCTGCAAAGCCTCTTACCACGGTTCAACACTCGGGGCTGTGTCGATGCTTTCACAAGAAGAGTTCACAAGAGGCTTTCGTCCCCTGCTCCCCGACTGCAACAAGATTGGTTACAACAGCTTTGAAGACCTTGAAAAGATAACTGAGCGTACCGCCTGCGTGGTTGCAGAAGCTGTTGCCGTGGGTGAAGGGGTCAAACTGCCTATCGAGGGTTGGTTGCAAGCCCTCAGAAAACGCTGCAACGAAACAGGAACAGTTCTAATCTTCGATGAAATTCAGACAGGTTTCGGAAGAACGGGCAAACTCTTTGCTTTTGAACACTTTGATGGCGTTGTACCTGACATTCTCTGCATTGCAAAAGGTATGGGAGGCGGAATGCCGATAGGAGCTTTCGTCGGAAGAGATGACATCATGCAAAGCCTCAACAATCATCACCCATTGATAGGTCATGCCTCCACTTTTGGCGGACACCCTCTTGGTTGCGTTGCCGCCCTTGCAACTCTCAACTGCATAATTGAGGACAAGCTCATGGCAGATGTGGAAAGAAAAGGCACAAGATACCGCAACGAGCTTACCCACCCTTTAATTAAACAGGTAAAAGGCATAGGATTGTTCAATTGTATAGAGCTGAGAGAAGATGTAGATTGGCAAAAGGCTTTGATTGCTTGCTTCTCTGAGGGAATAATCACGGGAACACACCTTTTTAATAGTCAATGTCTGAGTCTCAAACCGGCTCTTATCATCACCGATGAACAAATCACCGAAAGCATAGAACGAATAAAGACAGCTTTGGACAAGATTTGATTTAACAAAAAAGGCAGATGCAATCCGTGTTTAAGGGATTGACATCTGCCAAAGTTGTTCTTGTTTCTTGTGGTGTCTGTTTTTGGAGACTATTTCTTTTTGCCTTGGTTGGCAACTTCGTCCATTAGTTTTTTCAACGTTGCTTCGTCGGCAAGGAAACGGTCGCTTTTCATACTTAAATCGTCGTTCAACTCAAACAAATAAGGAATACCGGTCGGTATGTTGAACTTTATGATTTCTTCGTTGCTCATTTGCTTCAAGGTCTTGACGATACCCCTCAAAGAGTTGCCGTGTGCAACAACCAAAACGGTGTCATATTTTTCAAATGCTTTGAGTATGTGGTTTGTATAGAAAGGCATGAGACGGTTTATGCAGTCTTGCAAACTTTCTGTCAAAGGAAGCTCGGCTCTATCGACACCTGCATAACGTCTATCGTTGTATGGCGAACGAGCATCGTCGGCAGAGAGTGCGGGAGCTTGAACATCGAAACTTCTTCTCCACAACAAAACTTGTTCTTCGCCAAACTTTTCTGTTGCCTCGGCTTTGTTTTTGCCTTGAAGGTCGCCGTATGATTTCTCGTTCAAACGCCAGCTTTTCTCGACGGGAAGATAGTCCATGTTCATTGCGTCAAGAATGTTATTAAGTGTCTTTATGGCTCTTTTTAAGTAAGAAGTGAAACACATTTGCGGCTCTATACCCTCTTGAAGCAGTGTTTTACCGGCTTGTTTTGCCTCTTGTATTCCTTGTTCTGTCAAATCAACATCTGTCCAACCTGTAAACAAATTCTTCAAATTCCATTCGCTTTGTCCGTGTCTTACTAATATCAATTTCTTCATGTCAGTTAATTTTTTAATTGGTTATTTCTTCTTTTTATCTGTTTGAAAGGTAAATTTTGATGCATCAAATATTGGTCCTGTCTTGTGTTTGAAAGCAAGTATAAGCACTATCACTCCTGCCAAGATAAAAGGTAACGAAAGCAACTGCCCCATGTTCAATGCCATTGCTTGTTCCCATGCTTCCTGCACCTGCTTCCAATGTTCTATCACAAGTCTCGAAAGGAACACTATGACCAAAAAAGCTCCGAAAAGCACACCATTTTCGGGTTTTCTCTTCTTTACAAGATAGTAGGAAAGCAATGCGACAAAGCAAATAAAGTATGCCGTTGCTTCGTACAGCTGTGTGGGGTGTTTGGGAAGGGTTTCGCCATTCTGAACAAAGATAAAACCATAATCGCTGCCTGTTGCAAGTCCGTAAATCTCGCTGTTGGCAAGGTTGCCAAGACGTATAAACGCTCCTGCAAGGGCAACAATCAACACCAAACGGTCAAGTACCCACAAAATAGGAAGTTTGGTCTTACGACAATAGAGCCATACGGCAATCAATATGCCTATCGCCCCACCGTGAGACGCAAGTCCCTGATAGCCTATGAAGTGCCAGCCTGCCTCATCAATCTTTACGGGCAACAACATCTCAATCGGGTGAGACAAATAGTAAGAAGGTTCGTAGAAAAGGCAATGTCCCAATCTTGCTCCGACCAATACGCCAAAAAAAACGTAGAACGCCAACTTGTCCAAGTAGTTTTGCGGAACTTTTTCTTTGTCAAAAACCACTTTGCTCAAAATAAGATAACCTGCAACAAAGGCAAGAGCAAACAAAAGGCTGTACCACCTCAGCTCCAACGAGCCTATCGAAATCGCAATCGGGTCAAAATCCCATACAACAGCTGCCAAATTCATATCAAAACCTTATTCATGTCAAACAAGTTGCAAAGATAATAATTCCATTTTAATTGAGAATAATCTGAAACAAACAATGATTTGTATTGCTTTCAAAATCAAGCAAAAACAAAACGGCGTTTTGTCCGAGCAAAACGCCGTTTTGGCAAAATAAATCGCCGTTTTATTTTTCTGAAACGCCGAGTTGTTTCAGTACTTTTCAAAGAAGGCAAACATCTTGCGGTAAAACATCTCTCTTGCAGGCTTGATACTCAATGCAAGGTCGTGTTTTCCGTCGGGGATTGTGTCTTTGGTTATGTTGTTTCCGAGCTTGTCGGCTCTTTGTTGTATGTGTCGATAGTTGAGAACAAGGTCTGAATTGTGCGGCATGGCGTTCGACTTGTCGCTGCTCAACACAAGAACAGGCTGAACTATCGAAAGTCCGTGCTTAATCTTGCGATGACCTTTCTTGATTGCCGAAAGCCAATTCACAGTTACCGAAGGAGAAACGGGAAACTTCATCAGAGTATCAAAAACCCACTCTCCGCCATAGTCGCTGAGCAAACTGTTGGCATAGACTCTGTCATTTCCCTGCGAAATAGTCATTTTGCCAATCAGAGGTCTGAAAAAAGCAAGACAAGGTATCAATACATTTTTCTGAAACTTGGGAAGGTTGTAGTCTAAGAAAGGAGAATTGAGTACAACCGCCTTTATGCTGCTCTCACTTTTGCGAGCGTCCAAATAAAGAGAAGCTATAAGTCCTCCGGTAGAGTGAGCAAGAAAATAAATGCTCTCTGTACCCGCAGCCTTTATGCGACTTATTGCACTGTCTATGTCGGGATAGTATTCCGAAAGGTCTTTCACCTCAAACCAACGCTGATTGTCCTTTTTGCTTCTGCCATATTTTCGCAACTCTATGGCATAAAAATCCATGTTGTGGGCAATCACGCTGTCTCCCATTTGGTATTGGAAAAAGTAATCGTTGTATCCGTGAAGATAAACCACCGCTTTGTTTCGATGATTGTTAGCCTTGTGAGCAACAAGTGTACTTACCACTTCTCCCTCATAGTCGTCTTGTTGAGGGATTTGGTAAAATAAATAATTGTCTTGCGAACTCTGTGCCATACAAAGGCTGCAAAACCAAATTGCAACGAAACAAAGCAGTAACTTTTTCATGATTTTAATATTTTTGAATATCTATCAATCTCACTCCGTCAAGCCATACGGCAACACAACCTACCGTTCCGTTCTCACTCGGACGACGTACCGGTTGAAGCGTCTTGGCATCTACAATCTCGAAATACTCCAAATCGAATGCTTTTCTCATCTTAAACTCGCATTCAACATAGCTTTTGATTTGAGAATAGGACATATTGCGGCTCAATTCTGCCGACTTGGTCAAAATTTCGTGAATTTTTGGGGCTATCTTTCTTGCTTCGGGTGAAAGCCTACGGTTCCTCGAACTTGTGGCAAGACCATCGGGGTCTCTAAAAATAGGACATTCCACAATTTCAATCGGAATTTGGTATTGGCGAACCAAGTCTTTGACGATTGCTATCTGCTGATAGTCTTTTTCTCCGAAGTATGCACGGTCGGCTTTTGACCACTTAAACAAACGATGTACTATTGTAGCCACTCCGTTGAAGTGTCCGGGTCTCTGAGGTCCCTCCAAAACTTGTTCCAATGCTCCGAAAGAATAAGTCTCTGTGGGTTTTTCTGCATAGACTTCCTCTGCCGAAGGAGCAAAAACCACATCACAATCAATCTCTTCAAGCATCTTTATATCAGCATCAAGATCCCTCGGATACTTTTCAAGGTCTTCTTTGTTGTTGAACTGAATCGGATTGACAAACACACTACATATCAAAACGTCATTTTCTTTTTTTGCACGCTTTGCAAGGCTCAAATGTCCCTCGTGCAAAGCTCCCATTGTAGGAAGCAGACCTATTGTTTTGTTTTGTTGTTTGAACTGCTCCACACAAGAGAGCAACTCGTCAATTTTTCGACAAACCTGCATAATAATATCGTTTTACTATTGTTTTTCTTCCTTATCTTCGTCCTCGGTCGTACTATTCACCTCTTCGTAAGGAGTAAACTCCTCATCTTCCTTGAAGTCTCTGTCTTCTTTCGGGAAAAGAGCGTCTTTCATTCGCTTGATTTTGATAGGCAAATCCAACAAAAAACTGATGAAAGTTACAACTATGCTGAACAAAACCGCATCTAAAAGTCCTCCGACGTGAAATCCCTTTACCAAATGGGAAGTCAAAAGAACTATGACGGCATTTATTATCAGCTGAAACAGACCAAAGCTCATCAATATCAGAGGTGCAGAAATCAATGTGAGCAGTGGTTTGAGAAAAGCGTTCAACAGACTTATTACAAGGGCGGCCACTACAGCTGCCAAGGGAGAAGAAACATCTACAAACTTAAAAAGAAGCGAGCAAATAAAGATTGCCAACGCCATAACGAGTGCTTTTGTCCAAAATCTACCGCTCAAAGGCGAAGGATTATCAGAACCTAAGTTTATTTTGAAGACTTTCATTGTTTACTATACGTTTTTGCGGCGGCAAAATTACTAAATTATTTCTTTGCTCCAAAGGAAAAACGCCTTGTTTTGGCAAAAACAGGAAGAAAGCACGAGACTTCCTTCCTGTCAAGTGTGCATTCATCAGATTATCTTGATGACTTATTTTACTCTTTCGAGAATTTGACGTGTCTTTTCGGGGGTTACTATACCGTGTTCGCCCACAGCCCAGCCTCTTTGTTCAAATCGCTCCACTATGGTGTCGATAACATCGTTGCCTATGCCGTATTCACCAAGTCGTGTTTTCTTTCCAATAGAGCGGAAGAAGTTCTCAGTCTTCTCAATCGCCATATCTATTGCCTTTTCTTGGTCGTTTTCGGTTATGTTCCACACTCTGCGTGCATATTGAAGAAGTTTTCCGTGCTTTTCATGACGCATCACCGCCATAACTCCCGGATGTACTATCGCAAGTGTTTCTCCGTGATCCAAGCCACAAAGAGCTGTCAATTCATGTCCTATCATGTGTGTTGCCCAATCTTCATCTACTCCCATTGAAATAAAACCATTAAGTCCCATTGTGGCAGTAAGCATAAAGTTTGCACAGCTGTCATACGAAGGATTGTCGCTCATAAGGTTCGGAGCTTCCTCAATAAGAGTTTTAAGTAAGCCCTCAGCCCAATAATCCATCACTTTGGTATCGAGACAGGTCGTGAGGTATTGCTCCAACGTGTGTGCATAAATATCGACTATGCCGTTGGATATTTGCTTCTTTGGAAGCGAAAGCACAACCGTCGGGTCGAGAATGGAGAAACAAGGAAAGCCGTTCGGATTGTGAAAAGCAAATTTCTCTTTTGTTGCTCTTCGAGAAATGACTGCTCCGTTGTTCATCTCAGAAGCTGTTGCCGGAAGTGTCAAAACAGCTCCGAAATCTATCGGAACGGGCATTTTGAAACTCTTATCGGTAATCAGCTTCCATGTATCCTCACAATCACACTTTGCTGCGGCTGCAATGAACTTTGTTCCGTCGATAATAGAGCCTCCTCCGACCGCAAGAATGAAGTCAATCTTCTTTTGCTTGCAGATTTCTACCGCCTTAATCAAAGTGTCATAGTCAGGATTTGCCTCAATTCCGCCAAACTCTGTTATTTCTCTTCCTTTCAGTGCTGCGATTACTTGTTCGTACACTCCGTTTCGCTTTATTGAGCCTCCGCCATAGGTTAAGAGTACTTTCTTGTCTTTTCCTACCAAATCGGACAACCTTGCTATCTGTCCCTTTCCAAATACCAATCGTGTGGGATTGCGAAATTCAAAATTATTCATACAACTTATATATTTGTTATTAGACTTCAATATCAACAATCTTCTATTCAAATAGTTCTATTATCTTTTTGGCAAGATAATATGCCAACTTGTGATAGCTTTCCTTTGTCCAGCCTGCAACATGAGGCGAAAAGACTACATTGTCCATAAGAAAGAGTTCCTGCAATTCGGCAGGTAGCGTCTGCAAGTCAAGTTCGTTGGAAAAGGCTTCTACTTCCAATACGTCCAATCCTGCTCCGAGAACTCTGCCCTGCTTGATTGCCGAAAGCAAGTCTTTCAATCGGACTACTTTTCCGCGAGAAGTATTCAGCAGATAAAGGGGTTTTGCAAACCGATTGAAGAATGCTTCGTCTGCCATGAACTTTGTCTCTTCTGTGAGGGGAACATGGAACGAAACAACATCGCAATACTCAAACAATTCTTCCATTGAGGCTTGTTCGGCATAGCAATCAGAATAGTCTTTCTTGTATTTGTCGTATGCCAACACCTTGCAATCAAAGCCGCTGAGGCATTTGGCAAAGCTCCTTCCCATGTTTCCGTATCCTATTATACCTATTGTTTTGCCTTCAATCTCCAATCCGCGGTTATCTTCCCTGAGCCACAAACCTTGCCTTACCTGTCTGTCAGCACGAACTATCTTATCAAACAAACAGAGCAGCAATCCCACTGTATGTTCTCCCACTGCAGTCCTGTTACCTTCTGGAGAATTTATGCAGACTATACCTTTGCTTTGAGCATAATCAACATCTATTGCGTCCATACCTGCACCCAATCTGGCAATAAAGCGTAAGTTTGTTGCCTTGTCTATGATTTGTTTGTCAAAAATCAACTTGCTGCGGATTACAACACCCTCATATTGGTCTATCTGTTGTAAAACATCTTCCCTTGCGTAGTCTGTGTGAATGCAAGTCTCAAATCCTGCTTCAGAAAGCATATCCGACAGAACCTTGTCTGCCTTGTCAAGAATCAATATCTTCTGTTTCTCCATTTTTGTTGTCGTAAAGATAGTTGATAAAGTCAGAATAATTTCCGTTAAAGATGTTCAAATCTACCTCGGAGCGTATTCCGGGAACATCTCCCGAGTGATTGTACTGCCAAAACGTCCAATCCAAGGTCTTGGGTTCGCTGCACAGCTTGCAAATCCAAAGGTCGTAGTCGTCAAAATTGCCTTTGATGAAGTTTTGGTAGGTTTCAATGTTCGTATAGACTATCGGACGTCGTTCATAGTGGCGTTCCAATGTTCTCAAACAGTTGAATATCTCGCTTATTACCTTGTTTTTTGTTTCCTGTGTGTACTTGTTGCCGCCATAAAGCTCCACATCTAACACCGGAGGCAGGTCGTCGGCAGACAGAGACACATTGTTGATAAAGTTGTATGCCTGTTCCTTGCCGTCTTTGTTAAATCTGAAGAAGTGATACGCCCCAACAATGATATTATTCTGCTTTGCCTCTTTCCAATTCTCCTTGAAGCGTTTATCAACGAAGTTTTCACCCTCTGTGGCTTTGATAAAAGCAAAATAGACCTTTGAATCGTAAACCTCTTTCCAATCTATTTTGCCTTGGTGAGAGGCGACATCTATGCCTGTAACCGGAAAACGATAATAATCTATCTCAACTCCTCCGCATGCATAGTACTTTCGATAGTAGTCTATGCCGTAAGAGTATATCAAATACCCAAACGCAAGCACCACTACACCAACCACAGATAGTATTATGATGCGTCTGCGTTTCTTCTTTTGTTTTTTACTTAGTGCCATTTGTCATAAATGTCTCAAGAAGCGAAACTGCTGCTGCAAGACGAGTTTGCCGACCACGGTCTTGGTCAATGAACACAAAAACAGAGTCTGTGCCTATTGCAAAACTTGATTTGCAGAAATCCTCTCTGTCAAAGTTCTCGGCACTTTCTCCAAAGGCTTGACGCACTGTTGCAAAGTCCTTGTCCTCAAAGGCAAAGACTTCACAAAAATCAAGAACCTTGTTATCACTTATTCTATATGTAACACCAAAGTTGAGCTTTGCTTGCTCGCCTTCTGCCAAAGATGATTTCTCTTCCAAAAGGCAACTCATCATCTTGTGAGTTATGTTGGCAAAAACAGGTCTTATTTTCAATGTATGAAACTTGCCGGAAATCTTTCCTGCTGCTTTTGCTTCGGAAACAAAAGCCTTAAATCTCACATTTGAAAAAGCCTGAATTGGTTTGGGAGATACTTTGTTGTTTTTGTCCTTCGACAAGGGCCAAAGCAAATCTACCTTTATATTATTGACAGTATCGTTCACTTTCAGACCGCTTACCGAAAAGCCTTCGGGGAGATATAGTGGTTTGTCTTCGTTCAGCTGTACCTGCTTGGTGGTTAATCTGCTGTCTTTTTTGTTTTGCTCCTGCTTCTTGCCGCAAGAGCTTGCAAGCATCACCGCTGCAAGCACAAGAAGCAAACATTGCGATTTTGTTTTGCTCATCTGACTTGAATATATTTTTGAAAAATGTCCTGCAAAGGTAGTGATTTATTCTCAGATAAGGTTATCTGTATGGTTTTATTCTTTGCAACAAAATGAGCAAGCTGTGCTTAAAATTGTTGATTGCAAGTCTTGTCTTTTGAGAAAGAGGAGTTTGCACAAGTGGTTTGGTCGCTTCGATAAAGTCTTTGCAAGCAAGGCTTTGAAGATATTGCTCTCTTTTTGGATTTGGTCTTGCTGAGCGCTCAATGGCAGGGTTTGATGCTGCGATGTATTCATATTTTGTGGCAGTGAGTTCCAATGGCAGGCTCTTTATCAGCGGCAACAATGATTTGTTTCTTACAATCAGACAACTCACGCCCCTATCGTCGGCAATGTCTCGGTGAAAATTATCAACACCCCAATAATCGCCTGCAACAATGTCGCTTTTTGTCTCGACAGATTTTGCAGGGCATGAAAAGCAACAGTCTCTCTGCAAAAGGTTTGCCTGAAAGGCTTTGAGAAATAGGTCGTTGCGTCTTGTCTTTCGGTGTATTGTGCCTTCGGGAGTTGAGATTTTCAAACTATATTCGCTCCATGAACGGTCTTTGTTGCGAAATTCTATGCCGGTTATGCTTTCCGGTTTGGTCTTTGTGCGTCTGCATATTGCTTCAAGGTAGTTTTGCCAAGCCTTTTGAGAAGGCACTCCGTGGCAAACTATTTCCATTGTGATAAGTTCGGGATATGTTTTTTTGAGGTAGAGTTTGAGTGCCATGACTTGGCAGGGTGTTCCCACAAAGAGTACTTTCACGCCTTGCAGGAGGTAGTTTTTTGTCTTCAAATAGCAGTCCGACATATCTGATTGAAGATATTTTGAACCCATATAGCCCGGCAGGTCTTCTTTTTTTGAACAAAAGTCATGAATGAGCTTTGTCGGCGAAGCAAATCGGGCTGCACAAACAACGCCTTGCTGTTCTATTATATGGTTGGCAAGTGTGGCAAACACTCCTCCCGAAGATGATTTGATACGAATTGATTTGCTTTTGGCTTTTGCTGCAAAGACGTTTTCGGATTGCTCTCGTAATGTTTTGGGTGCAAGAACGGGGCAGACGCTTTCGCACAATCCGCATTCGTTGCAAGCTCTCAAAGAAAGCAATGGTCTAAACCAACCATTATTATCTTGTTTCATCTGCAAACAATGCCTTTGGCAGACGGCAACACAAGCTCCGCAACCGCAGCAAGAGGCTTCCGACACTTTGTTTATGACCGACATTTGCGTTTGGTTTTAAGTATTTTTGCAATCATTCCTCCAAGCAAATCTCTCTCATACCGATTCATGCTCACAAACCAAAATATGGAAAGATATACAAGCGAAAAGGCTGTTATCGCGACAAAGAGAGATGTGTAGGAATTAAGGGTTAATTGTCTGATTACAAAGTATGATAGTATTGTAACGGCAAGTGGTGCAAGGCTCATTTTGAAAATCTCTTTCCAAAAGGCTGCAATGTCCAAGCCGACCCGTCTTTGGTAATAGACATTCATGATTATGATTTGCCCCAAGACCAAAGCACCGCAGGTAGATGCCGCACAACCCAAAGCTCCATAGTGTTTTGAAAGCGGAAGTGAGGCAACGAAAGCAAGCAATGCTATAATCACATAACTCACAGAACGAAAACGCATCATGTTGCGAGCTTGCAGTATAGTAATTCCCACGTTCTGAATAAGGGGTACAAGCAAGGGGAAAAAGAAAAGAAGACATATTGTGTAGGCTTGCAGATATTCCTCTCCCACCCAGAGCAAAATGAATTGTTTTCCGAAGAGTACAAACCCGCAAACGACAAAACTCATGATTATGAACTGCAATCTGCCTGTGCGAATGAACAAATCGCTCACCGCTTTTTCGTTTCCTTTGATTGTAACCATGGATGTGATTTTTGGAAGTAACACTCCCGAAATTGCAGTCGAGAAAGACATATACATTTGTTGAAGTTGTATCGCTATTCCATAGACAGCAACAATTTTTGCACCGCAATATACTCCCAAAACGCCCTGTCCCATGCTCCAATAGACCTTATCCATTATTGCATTGAGGAATATCCAGAACGAATAGAGACATACTTCTTTCAAAAAGGCGAAATCGAACTTGCCGAAGACAAAACTCACATTCAATTTACGCTTGCAATAATAGTAGTCGGCACAAAGGGTCAGCACATTGAAGATTGTCTGCACCACAACCATGCTTACGGCTTTGTAACCGAACAAAAGCAATACCACCATGACAAGAGGATTGAGTATTATCCTTATCAAGTTGATGACTTTTTGGAAAACAAATCTCTCGTATGCTACTATGATTGAGCGATATACGCTCATGATAAAGGTAAACGCAAGATTGAAGATGAGCAAAAGGAACATCACTCTCACTTTTGAGAGTTCTTCGGGGTTCATGTTGCGAGAAAAGAGTGTGTCGATGTTGAAATAGAGTATCAAACCCACAATCAGCGAAAGCAAAGCTATGCCGCAGAATATCACAAAGAACATTCCGTACATTTGTTTGAGCTTCTGCTCTGCTCTTTCGGCTCTCAAACGTGCCGTATAGCGAATAAGAGCGTTTCCGAAGCCGAAATCCAAAATTGTAAGGCTGCCCACAACCGATGCAACAAGGGAATACAATCCATATTCGCCCTGTCCGAGCATTCGAGTGAGGAAAGGGGTATAAATCAAGCCGATGACACTGTTGAGAAACAGCGTCAGATAAGTCAGAACCGCTCCTGCCCTTATTTGGTTTGGCATTGTGCTTTTCTCTTTCGGCGTTTTGGTAAAATGAAACGGCGTTTCAGCAGAACAAAACGCCGTTTTATTTCAGCAAAACGGCGTTTTATTTTTGCTAAATGAAGCTACTGAAAATCAAATCTTTACTTTACGATTTTCATTTCCTTTATAAGATTTGTGGCTCCTGCATACTTGTCGATGATGAAAAGAACGTAGCGAATATCTACCGATATACATCTTTGCAAATCGGGATTGAACGCTATGTTTCCGCTCATTGCTTCCCAGTTTCCGTCAAATGCAATGCCGACAAGCTCTCCCTTGGCATTGATTGTTGGAGAGCCGGAATTACCTCCCGTAATATCGAGGTTTGAAATGAAGGCTACCGGAACTGTTCCGTTCTCTGCGTATTGTCCATAGTCCTTTGTTTCATACAAGAGCCTCAATTTTGAAGGCACAGTGAACTCCCAAGATGAGTTGTCTTCTTTTGCCATAACTCCGTCGAGAGTTGTGTAATAATTGTAAGTAACTCCGTCCATCGGTTTGTAGTCTTTGACTTGTCCGTAGGTGTATCTGATTGTCAGATTGGCATTTGGAGCAAAATGCTTCTTGCTGTCCATTTCCATAACTCCTTTTACAAACAAACGATTTGCACGATTAAGTCTGTCTCTGTACTGACGTACAGATGCCATTTTTGAGTTCAAGTTGTTGATAAACTGATTTGTAAGTATGTATGCAGGGTCGTTTGAAATAAGTGTTACATCCAAGTTGTCCAAAATCTTGTTTACTCCCTCCAAGGTTACGAGTTGGGAAGTTTTATACATATCTTCGGCAATTTGTTTGAAGTTGTAGCCGTTGCGAAAGGCATTTGAGAGAAAATCTGCGTCCTGATGCAATATCGGAACGTTACGAAAATATACGTCCAAGCCGGCTGCGAACAACTTCTCTTCGGTTATGATGTTGTAATCTTTGAATGTTTCGGCAAAAATGTCTTTTAGCTTTGCCGCAATTTGTCTTGCTTTCTCGCTTTTGCCGTTTTTGAGCAATTCATCTTCGAGTGGCTTCATCTGACGTGCGATTGAAAACACTGCAGCCCCTCTCAAAATTGCCTCATTGGTGTAAACTCGCAAGTAATCGTACTCGCTTGTTGCTGCATAGCACTCTGCCAAATCTGAAATCACGTTTCCATATTCGCTTTGCCTTGCAGGGCTTTCATTAAGCCACTTTTCAAAACGATCTTCCAAAGACTTCTTCGAGCCTTTGACGTCAAGGTTTCTCAAACATTTTGTTTGTCCCTGATAGAACTTCCAATAGTTTGAAAGACTTGCAAATTTGGCTGCATATTGTATCCTTACACGTGGTTCTTGTTGCATATCTGCCATCATGACATCGCGAAGTGCAGTACGGGCTGTTACAACCGAAGGGTTATAGATGTCGATTGCCTGCTCCACTCCGTAAGATGTGAGAAATCTGTCGGTCGTTCCCGGAAAACCCATCACCATTACAAAGTCGTTATTCTTCACTCCCTTCAAAGAAATTGGCAAAGAGTGTTTTGGTTTCAAAGGAACGTTGTCCTTAGAGTACTTTGCAGGCTTGCCGTTTCGGTCTGCATACACTCTGAACATTGAAAAGTCGCCCGTATGACGAGGCCACATCCAGTTGTCTGTGTCAGAACCAAATTTGCCTATTGATGAAGGAGGAGCGCCAACAAGTCTTACGTCCTCATATACCTCATATATAAATAGGAAGTACTGATTGCCGTTAAACATTGTTGAAACCTCGGCAGTGTATGTTGTTCCTTTTTCGGCGTTCTCCTTGATCTTTTTTGAGTTTTTGCGAACTACTTCAAGTCTTTCGTCTTCGCTCATTGATGAAGTAACGCCCTGCAACACCTGCTCGGTAACATCGTCCATTCTTACAAAGAACTTGGCTGTCAAACCCGGATTTGGCAACTCCTCTTCTTTGGAATAAGCCCAAAAACCATTGGTAAGATAGTCGTGTTCTACGGTAGAGTGTTGCTGAATTTGCGGATAACCACAGTGATGGTTGGTTAAAATCAATCCTTGGTCAGAAACGATTTCTCCGGTACAACCTCTGCCAAACTGAATGATTGCATCCTTCAAACTCGAATGGTTAATGTCATAAATTTGTTTTGAAGTCAGCTTCAAACCTTTTGCTTTCATGTCTTTATATGTCTGCTTGTCGATATACATAAGCAGCCACATTCCTTCGTCTGCCCTCAACAATGGTGAGAAAGCAAACATTGCCGCGATAAATAATAATGTTACTTTTTTCATTTGATGTGTTATTTTTTGATTAGTAATTCCTGCTTTTTCAAAACGGCGTTTCGTCTGAATGAAACGGCGTTTTATTTTTCTGAATCGCCGTTTTATTTTCGCAAAACGGCGTTTTATTTTTGCCTTTCTTTTATTGTGATTTACAATTTGCGATTTATGTAGGTTGAGAAGTCGTAAACCTTTGGTTTATAGTTAGAATTGGAAAACAGAGGCGAAGAAATGAGAAAGTCGGCAGTCGCTCTGTTTGAGGCAGTAGGTATGTTATACATCACAGATATGCGAAGGAGAGCCTTGACGTCCACATCGTGAGGCTGTTGTCCCATAGGGTCCCAGAAAAAGAAAAGATAATCTATCTTCCCTTCACTTATCATTGCTCCAAGCTGTTGATCTCCTCCCAAAGGTCCTGATTTTAATCTCTTAACTCTGACATAGCCGCTGTCAGTTTCGTCAATTCCTTTGTTGATTGCTTTTTCTACCATTTTGCCTGTTGTTCCCGTGCAAATCAAACGGTGATTTGCCAACCTCAAACGGTTGAAAGCAACCCATTCTGCAAGATCGTTTTTGCAGTTGTCATGTGCTACGAGTGCAATTGTGTATTCTTTCATTACAAATTCTCTTTTTTATCTTTCTTTGTTCTTACAAAAATATCCCTAAACTTGTCATACTGACGATGATAGAACAATCCCACACCCTGAGTGTAAGGTGCAATGTTGTATTTTGTGAAGTCATTGGCATTGGAACGATTAAACACTCTCATGCGGAAGTTCTCCGTCATTTTGTATTCTACGTATGCGTCTCCTATTATGGCATCTGATTGATTGGAATTGGCATCGTTTCTTCCCGAAAAGCCTGCATTGGCATTCACAACCACCCTTCCGTAATCTTTTGAGAGGTTCAAATCGACCCTGTCCGAGCTTCCGTCAGAACCTCTCGAATAGTTCATGTCCACATCGACCACTTTAATCAAATCGGTCAGCATTCCGCTTATCTGACCAAAGGCTGCCTCAAAAGCAGAAGACAATCCCGACTCCAAAACCGAGGTTTCAGCACTTCCCTCAGACGAGTAGAACTGATGAACGAACAACAACGAAGCCGTTTGCTCCAACATTGCACGCTCATCGTTACGGTCAATATTCATAAACAAGCGTTCAACCGTGTTAGCGTCCGTATTGGGAAGGCGAATGTCGAATTTGGGCTGAGGATTGGTCATATTGCCGCTCAATTTTATCACAGAATGCACATCAACCGCCTTTGAATATTCCTGACCGAGTATCGGAGCAAGAGAAGCCTTGGTTTTATAGACTGCTTGAAGGTCAATCACTCCGTCGGCAGGAGCTCCCGACCAAGAGAGTGTGCCTCCTTTTTCAATCTCAAAAGCTTTTGTTATCATGTCAAGCACAGAGATTTTGAAAAATCCGTTATCTATATTGACCGTTCCAAGCATCGACAAATCCTTTTCGCTTCCCACCTCAATTTTAAGGTCGCCATTTCCTGCCGCAGACAGCTCTCCTTTGAGCTGATTGAAGTCCATGGGGATAAAAAACTGTGCATTGGGATTTACATTCAGCTCTACAATGATGTTAAATCCCATTGAACTTTGCTCCAAAGGCTCTGCTACTTTTTGGACAACCTCTTTACATAGTTCAGTTGTTGCAAACTGAATGTAGGAATTTTCATTTGCCGACATCTTGCTTGAAAGCGGAACGGTGAGAGAGGTTCCCCTTTCGGTTTTTGCCGCAACTTCAATGTTCAAAAAGTCCAAATTGCCATACAAATTGACGTCTGCCGAAGCATAAACGGTACCATAGTACATTGCATCGATACTTTCTTCGGTGTCAAGCATCTTCAACTTGTCGGCTTTTGCCTTCAAATTCAAATCAAACGAAGAAAAATTGTCGTGAGATACCGTTCCGTCAATCGTAATCTTGTTTTTCTGTGCGTCTTGCAGCACAAAATTTTTCAGAGAGAAGACATTGTCGTCCATATACACCACATCGTCAAAGCTGTATGTGGTATTAAGCATATCAATCTTGATTGCTGCATCTTGAAACTTCAAATTGCCTTTGATATGAGGCTGAGAGAACTTACCTTTTATCGCAAGTCGGTCTGTCGAAAGCCTGCCTCCTATGTATGAAGAGAGCGAAGAGAGGTAGCTTTGGGCAAGTTTCAAATCGAAATCCTGCATACTGACTATCAAATCCAAGTTTTCTTGTTTGTCGTCCGGCTTTATTCTGCCCTTAATCGAAAGAGGGACGATTTGTTTGTTCTTGCTGTCAGTGTAACTCATCTTTATGTCGGCAGAAAATTCATCTTTGCTAAGCATATTGCTCAGTCCGATTTTGGCTTTTCCCAATCTGACATCGTTAATAATCAAATCGTCAATCGAAAGGTTGGAAGTAAGTGTCAAATCTTTCAATAGGCTGCGAAGAACTACCTTGTCGTTAATTCGTCCGTGCATATCGAGACCGAAATTTGAGAGTATGGGATTAAAATCCGATATATCGAGGTTGTGAAAGGCTATTGTGAGCTTGTCTTCCGCTCTGTCGGACACATCTCCGTTGATTACAATGCTTTCATTGTTCTTTACGATTGCAAAATTCATGAAACTTAAACCATCGCTTCGGTAGTTTATCAAATGATTGTCGTTGAATTTTATTTTGTTTTCAGCTAAAAGGAGGTATGAGTCGTCAAAAGAGACTTGCAAGCCTGTGTTTGTAAAATATGAATGCACGTCAAGGCGTCCTCCTATCGAGTTTTGAGTTTGGTTTCCGAACGTTGAGAGCAATCTCAGGTCGTTTCCGTCAAGGTCTATGTTTACTTTGGGATTATAAATCGTCAGACTGTCGGTCAGCTTCATGCTTTTCAGACCTGCAAAGAGCGTAAAGCCTTCCGGAGTTGTGGTTGCAGATGCCGAAATGCTGTCAAATATCATTTCGCCAAGGCTGAATATTCCTGCGTAAAGCTCAGAGAAGAATATATCTTGCGGGTTTATTTTACCTTTAAGCCCCAAGCCTCCGCTCAAATCCATATCCATTCCCAGCATACGGCATATTTTGGAAATGTCTTTTACTTTCAAAGAAAAATCTGCAACAGATGTTATGTCGATGTTTCGATTGATTGTGTCTCTTTTTGGATTTGTTGCCTCCGAAGCCGACAAGAGTTCCAAATCAGGCTTGTATCTATTGACTATCGCACCTATCTCTTTTGCCAAAACTTCGATTTCATATTTTCCTTTGAGCAATACGTCCGCAAAATCGGACATCAACACAAGTGAGTTTGCCGTGCTGTCATTGTTGAAGTTAATGTTGAGATACTCAAACTCAAAGTTCTCGTTCTGAGTTTTGATTTGTGTGGATTGCAAATCAACAAAGGCTTTCATGTTTTTGAGATCGAAATTCTCAACTTTTGCAAAAAGGCTGGTCGAAAGCAGTGCCGTGGTATCGGAAAGAGAGAAGAAATTTATCTTTTTTAGATTTGCGTCAGTTATTTCGGCTCTCACTCTTGCCCATTGGTTGTCTGACATTTCACCTTTGCAATTTAAGTTCAGCACAATGGCATCGTCGAGTATGTCGCACTGAGCGTCAATTTCTCCTTTGTCCATTTGAGCGTCCAAAAAGACCGAATTGTAATTGTTACCATTGAAGTGAAGGTTGTCCAATCGAGCTTGTACATCTGCAAACAGCTCACTCAATCCCGCAGGGATTGCCTTTGCTTCAAGATCTATGCTTGTTGTTCCGAGCATAGGTTCTTTGAGTAGTTTTCCAAGGTTGAAAGATTGGCTTTCCACCTTGCATTGGTAGCTTGTTTTTCCGTTTTCGGTTTTCTCTGAAGCAGCTTCCAATGCGAGACTTCCTATGTCGGTTGTAATATCTCCCTTGGCATAAAAATTGTTTATCAATCCCACAAAATCTGCCTGCATATCTATCGTTCCCAAAGAGTACAGCATTTCGGGAAGACGCACACTCGAAAGCATTTCTCCAAATTGCAGAGAATTAAATCCTTCTGCCGTTGTCTGCAAGTCTTGAAGTGCTATGTCAAAAACAGTATTGTCAATGTCGGGAAGTCCGGAAACGCTGCCCGAAAGCGACACTTTGGTGTCGTTTGCAGTCAAAGAGAGGTATTCACACTTGGCATCGGCAACAGTTCCCTCAATGTGAGTAGAAAGAGAAAAGCTCTGATCGAAACCTTTGAGCATGGGAGCCCAATAGGTTGCGTCTTTGACCGACACAAGACTGCCTTCCGAAATATATAGATTGCAGTATGCCGAATCAATAAAGTGAGAATAGGTATTCCAACTGCTTGTGCGTATTGCGGCATGAAGTTTGATGTCGGAATTGTCTGTTTTTAGTCTCATGTCTCGACAAAAGATACCTTTGGGACTTACTGTGAATTTGCCGACAATGTCTTTTATCCTTTGCCCCGAGCGTTCTGTGGCAGAGAAGCGAACAAAGGTTGCCATGATACTGTCAGATATTACGCTCACATCTCTTATCACAGCATCTATATGACTAAAATTGATATGATTGACAGCAACTCCGAACTCCGGAATGGGAGCCGGATTGTCGTTTAAGTCCAAAGAGAAATCTATATTCTCCAATTTGACCTTATCGACTGCCAATTCAAAAGGCTTTTTGTCCTTTTGGGGTTCTTTGGGCTTGTCGCTCTTGAAATAATCTATTATAAAAGCCAGATTGATTTTGCCATTCTTCTGAGCAAAAACATATTTGACGTCTTTCAGATAAACATTCGACACAACAACACGGGCCGGTAGTTCCAAAGAAGCGAGAGTTGCACTTATGTAATCGGCATCTGCAACCAAATTTCCCTCAGGATCTTCAAGGTAAACGTCTTTTAGAGAGACCGTTATCCAAGGTCGTATTTCCAATGCACCGATTGAGACCTTGGTTTTCCACTCTTTGGAAAAATAGTCGGAAGCAACAGCAGCCAAAAATGACTGAAACAAAGTGGTATTAAGTACTGCCACAAGCATATAAACAAACAACAGCACACCGCAAAGCACATAGAGCAAAGCCTTTGTGCTTTTGAGTAAAATACGTTTTGTTTTTGACATTTCGCTGCTGTACATAATCGTCTGCAAAGCTACAAATTTATTTGTTTTTGACCAAATCGGCGTTTTAGAATTGTCCTTTAAGTGTTTCAAAAGGCTGTTCGGACTATAAACACACACTATTGCAAATGTTTCAAAAAGCATTAGTTTTGGTTTTGTAACCATCTGAAAATCATAACCATTACTCTGCCAAAAATAAAACGGCGTTTCGCTGAAATAAAACGGCGTTTTATTCCGACAGAACGGCGTTTTATTTTCGTGAAACGCCGTTTTATTTTTGGCAAACGAATATATTTTCTCTCAAAGCGAACTCTATGTCGAAAATATGTGTTACTTTTGTTGAATAATTCAAAAAACGAAACTGACATGAAAGGAATAAACGATGTAAACTTCGCAGGAAAGAAAGTTCTTGTGAGAGTTGATTTCAACGTCCCTGTGGACGAGAACAAGAAAATCACGGACGATACGAGAATAATGGAGGCTTTGCCTACAATAAACAAACTGCTTGGAGACGGAGCTGCCGTTATACTCATGGCACACTTCGGTCGTCCGAAAAAAGGCGGCTTTGAACCCGAGCTAAGTTTGAAACCGGTGGCAGAATACTTGTCCGAAGTTTTGAAAAAAGAAGTAGTGTTTACACAAAGCATAGATTTTGCCGACATACAGGCTCTTGCAGACAAGTTGCAAGGCGGTCAGGTGATGATGCTTGAGAATATACGCTTCTATCCCGAAGAAACAAAGGGCGATGTTGAGCTTGCAAAAAAATTGGCAGCCCTTGGCGATTGCTATGTGAACGATGCGTTCGGAGCAGCTCACAGAGAACACTCCTCAACCGCCACAATAGCACAGTTTTTCCCAAACAGCAAATACTTCGGCTTGCTCATGGAACACGAAATCGTCAATTTGAAAAAACTGATGACCGCACCCGAAAAGCCTTTCACCGCAATCATAGGCGGAAGCAAAATTTCGTCAAAAATAGACGTGATTAAAAACCTTCTTCCTTTGGTAGATAACCTCATCATTGGCGGAGGAATGAGCTACACTTTTGCAAAGGCTAACGGAAAACGAATAGGCCGCTCGATTTGTGAGGACGACAAATTGCAGGTTGCCTTAGATTTACAAGAGCAAGCAAAGAAAGAGAATGTCAATCTCTACCTTCCTATTGATATTTTGGCAGGAGACGGATTTTCAAACGACTGCAACATAAAATACTTCCCCGAAATAGACATACCAAACGAGTGGGAAGGAATGGACGCAGGCGAAAAGACGAGACAAATGTTCGGAGAGGTGATTTTGAAATCGAAAACGATTTTGTGGAACGGACCTGTTGGAGTTTTTGAATTTGAAAACTTTGCAGGCGGAACGAACAGCATCGCCAAATATATCGCACAAGCAACCGACCAAGGTGCATTTGCAGCAGTCGGAGGAGGCGATAGCGTTTCGGCAATCAAGAAATCGGGATTTGCAGACAAGATTTCTTACATCTCGACAGGCGGAGGTGCAATGTTGGAATACCTTGAAGGAAAAACACTACCCGGAATTAAAGCAATATTGGACTGATAATTTGACACAAAAGCAATGAGAAAAATAGCAGTTGTAACAGGAGCAACCTCCGGAATAGGACAAGCAACGGCAATAAAGCTCGCCGAAAATGGCTATGACCTTGTAATCACAGGCAGAAGAGCCGAAAGACTTTCGGAACTTGAAGAAAAATTGCGAAAAATCGGTGCAGATGTATTGTCTTTGTGCTTCGACGTACGCTCTTTTGAGCAGGTAAAAGACAATCTTGGCAATCTGAGCGGAAAATGGAGCGACATAGATGTTTTGGTCAATAATGCAGGTGGAGCTTTGGGCAAAGAACCAATTCAAGACGGCTTAATAGAAGATTGGGATACAATGATAGACACCAATGTCAAAGGATTGCTCTATGTAACCAAGACTTTACTTCCGAAAATGTGCCAAAACCACAAAGGTCATGTGGTCAATTTGTGTTCCATTGCGGGCAAACAGGTCTATGGAGAGGGCAATGTCTATTGTGCCTCAAAGCACGCAGTCGATGCAATAAGCAAAGGAATAAGAATTGACGCACTTGCATACGGCATAAAGGTAACAAATATCTGCCCGGGTGCAGTCGAGACCGAATTTTCAATCGTAAGATTTCACGGAGACGAGAAAAAAGCGGCAGCAACTTACCAAGGCTTCACACCACTTACTGCAAACGACATAGCAGACACAATATATTATTGTGTGTCTCTTCCTCCGCACGTCTGCATAAACGATTTGACAATAATGCCTACGGCTCAGGCTGACTCAGGACACTTTTTCAAACAATAAAAAACGATGTACGACAAAATCATAGATAAGAATAACCCTGATAGTGCGTTGAGTGTGCAGGAGGCAATAGGCAAAAAACCTTCCGATGTGAACACTCAATATATTGCAAGGCTGAAAAAACGCAGGGAAATAAGTGTAGATGAATATGTAAACGGCATTTTGAACTCCGACAGGGTGATGCTATCACAAGCAATCACCCTTGTGGAGAGTTCTCTTGCCGCTCACCAACAAAAAGCCCAACAAATAATCGAGAGATGTCTTCCTTATGCAGGCAAGAGTATTCGTGTCGGCATAACAGGAGTGCCGGGTGTGGGAAAGAGTACAACTATTGAGGCTTTGGGAGTAAAACTTACCCGAAGCGGACACAAACTTGCCGTGTTGGCTATTGACCCTACGAGCGAAAAAACCAAGGGAAGCATTTTGGGAGACAAGACTCGAATGGAAGAATTGGCAACTGACCCGAACGCATTCATTCGTCCCTCCCCTTCGGCAGGCAGTTTGGGAGGTGTTGCCCGCAAAACAAGAGAGATAATCATACTTTGCGAGGCGGCAGGCTTCGATACGGTGTTTGTGGAGACCGTCGGAGTGGGTCAGAGCGAAGTTGTGGCACACTCAATGGTCGATTTTTTCTTGCTGCTGCAACTTGCAAATGCAGGAGACGAACTCCAAGGCATCAAACGCGGCATAATGGAAATGGCAGATGCCATATCAATCAACAAAGCAGAGCTTGACCCGAACCGGGCAGAGCTTGCGGCAACCCAATATCGCAGTGCATTATCATTGTTTCCTCAAAACGAAAATGGTTGGAAGCCTGTTGTGTTTACCTCTTCGGCTTATACCGGTAGCGGAATAGACAAAATGTGGGACACAATCATGGAATACGTTGCCCAAACCAAAGCCAACGGACACTTCTATAAGAAACGCAACGAACAAAACCTGAGAATTTTGTCCGAAAGCATCAATTCTACTCTCACAGAGAGGTTTTACAACAGCGAATTTGTCGAAAGCCGTTTGGAAAAGCTCAAGCAAGAGGTATTGGACGACAAAATTTCGGCATATATTGCTGCCCAAAAGTTGATTGAAGGCTATTTTGACAACCTAACAAAGTGATTTTGATACGATGAAGTACAAGTTTGGAAATTTATTGTTGCTGTTTGCATCTGTGTTTGCTCTTTCGAGTTGCTCAATGTTTGAACACAATACAGAGACTAAACTTATGGAAAATGTATTGTTTTATAACGAATGGAGATTAGAGCTTGTCGGTTCGACAAAAGTAAAATATGCCGACGAGAACGAGCGAATTACTTTGGTGATAACGGACGAACCGCAAAACGTAAGCGGTCATTCGGCTTGCAATCGCTACTTTGGCAAGGTTTCTGTAAAGAAAGACAAAATTAGTTTCAAGCAGTTGGCCTCCACACAGATGATGTGTCCGCAACAAAAAATGGATTTGGAACACAAATACTTCCAAGCTCTCGAAAAAGTCAATGCTTATACCATAGATGAAGAGGGAAAGTTGTATCTCAAACACGATGACAAAATTTTGTTGGTATTCAATCTGTGATTGAGAAACGAAGTTTCCCTCCGATGACAGGCGGCAACGAATTGTTTTGTGAGGTCATTTTGCCTCTGCATCTGCCACAAAGCTACACTTACAGAGTACCTGAGGATTTGAAAACTCAAATTCAGGTAGGTTGCAGGGTGGCTGTACAGTTTGGAAAGAAGAGACTGTACAGCGGAATTGTAACGGAGTTGCACAACAGAGTGCCTCGGGTGATGGTTGTCAAGTATATTTTGGAGCTTTTGGACTTTGAGCCGATTGTTTCAAAGGACAACCTTGACTTTTGGCAGTGGATTGCAGACTATTATGCTTGTTATATCGGCGATGTTTTGGTGGCGGCTCTGCCGAGTGCCTTTCGGTTGAAAAGCGAAAGCAAGATACTTGTTTCACCAGACTTTTCGGGAGAGGCAGACGACTTGTCAGAAGATGAAATCGCCATCTTGAAGTTTGTAGAGAAGAAAAAAAACACCGACATTAACTCTATCGCAACAGCAATGCGAAACGTCAGAATACTGCCTGTTGTAGAAAATTTGATAAAGCGTCAAATCCTTGCCTGCGATGAACAACTCTACGACCGATATTCGCCAAAATTTGAAGATTATCTGACGTTTGGAGAGAATTGTTCTTCAAAAGAGCAGCTGAAATTGTGGATAAAAGAGCTTGAAAGCAAAAAGGCATCGGCTTTACAGCTCGAAGCACTCATGAGTTTTGTGGCTCAAAAAAACTCCGACGGCTTTGTAAAAAAAGCAGACTTGCAAAATAAAGTATCACAAAGCAGCATCAACACCCTGATACGAAAAGGAGTGTTGAAAATAGAACCTTTGGCTTTCAGCAGACTGCAAGAGGGGAAAAGCGAAAGAAGAGTTGAAGACATAACTCTCAACAGCGAACAACAGAAAGCCTTTGAGGGAATAATAAGTCGGTGGAACGACAACCCTATAAGCCTGCTTTTCGGAGTTACAGGCAGCGGAAAAACAGAAGTTTACATCAAACTGATTGACCATGTTGTCAAACAAGGCAAACAAGTCTTGTTTCTACTTCCGGAAATTGCCTTATCGGCACAGCTTCTTGGTCGTTTGGAAACATACTTCGGCAACAAAATAGGCATTTATCACAGCAGGTTCTCCAAAGACGAGAGAGCAGAGATATGGAACAAGGTCAAAAATCCCGAAAAAGACAAAAGCTATCGCATAATCATCGGCTCACGCTCTGCAATCTTCCTTCCCTTTACCGATTTGGACTTGGTGATTGTAGATGAAGAGCATGATGCAGGATTCAAACAAACAGAGCCTGCACCAAGATACAATGCCAAAGATGCAGCCCTCTATCTTGCTCACACCAAAGGCACAAAAGTCGTCTTAGGTTCGGCAACTCCTTCAATAGAAACCTATTTTAATACCGAAACAGGTCGTTTCAACCGCTTTGAACTACACAATCGCTACACTCAAAGCCCCCTTCCGCAAGTGCAGATTGTGAATTTGAAAGACTATATGCAGCAAGGCTTGATGTATTCTGTCTTTTCCGAACCTTTGTTTGAGGAAATAAATCGAACACTTGCCGAAAACCGACAAGTAATTCTTTTCAAAAATTTGAGAGGCTTTGCCTCCAATCTTCGCTGTGAGGTTTGCGGTTGGACTGCACGCTGTCCCAACTGCGATGTAACGCTGACAGTGCATAAGCATACGGGAGTTCTCAACTGCCACTACTGCGGTTATACATCTCCCATAGTAAACGAGTGTCCCGAATGCCACAGCCATTTGCTCAGAATGGTGGGAAGCGGAAGTGAAAAGATTGAAGCCGAAGCCCAAAAGTACTTTCCCGATGCAAAAGTGGCAAGATTGGACCTCGATACCACAAGACAGAAGAGTTCCTACACAAAAATCATCGAAGACTTCGCCAAAGGCAAGACTAATATACTGTGCGGGACACAGCTTGTGAGCAAAGGATTGGATTTTGACAAGGTTGGCTTGGTCGGTGTGGTCGATGCAGACAGTATGTTGTTCTATCCCGATTTCAGAGCTTACGAAAGATGCTTTGATATGCTCACTCAGGTTGCAGGCCGCTCGGGAAGAGGCGACAAAGTCGGCAAAGTAATCATTCAAACCTACAATCCGTTGCACCAAATCTTCCAAGAAGTTGCAAATCACAACTATCGGAATATGTACAACGCCCAGATTGTCGAGCGAAAACTCTTTCGCTATCCCCCATTCTACCACTTGGTAAAAATAAACCTGCAATCAAAAGACATCAATCTGCTGAACGAATTTGCAGATACATACGCCATGAAAATAAGAGGCATATTTGGCGGCAGGATTTTGGGACCTGAGTTCCCTGCGGTAAGCAAAATCCGAAACCTTTTCATCAAAACAATAATACTAAAACTCGAAAGAACAGTCTCTTACGCCAAAGCAAAACAAGCAATCATGCGTCTGAACGAAGAAATGCTCGCTTCGCCCTCAGGTAAGCAAATGAGGATAATCACAGATGTCGATCCCCAATAACAAGAAAGCAAAAGCTTCTTTTAATCCCTTGACAACAAGCACACTGCATAGGCAGCGATGCCGCTGCTGTTGCCTACAAATCCGAGTTTTTCGGTCGTTGTGGCCTTTATAGTCAAGTCTTCCGTATCGAGATTGAGAATTTCTGCCAAGCACTGCTGCATCTGCCCGATATATTTGCCGACTTTGGGCGTTTGGAGGCAGATTGTCGAATCTATATTCTCGATTTTGTAACCCTTGTCGGTGATTTTCTTGAACGCATCGGCGAGGAGACGTTTCGAGTCGATACCTTTGTAATCGGGATTGCTGTCCGGATATTGAAAACCTATATCTCTGAGATTTGCAGCCCCCAACATAGCATCTATAATCGCATGAATGAGACAATCGGCATCGGAATGTCCCACGCTGCAAAGACCGGACGGCACGACAATACCGCCCAAAACCAAACCATCACCCTCACCGAGGCGATGAACATCATAACCTATTCCAACTTTATACTTCATCTGTAACACATATTTTGTACCTACCAAACCAACATCCGACTTTCTTAAATTAAAACGCAGAGTTGATGAAATAAAACGGCGTTTAATTCAGACGAAACGCCGCTTTGGTTGGTCAAAACGGCGTTTCAAAAACTTAATATCAATCAATTATTACGTTAAAGGTCAAAAGTCAAAGCTATTCTGAGGGTATTCTTCAAAGGATTGTTGCTAAGAGCTGAGGTAGATATTAAATAACTTATATCCAAGCCCATTACGTTGTAACGCAATCCTGCTCCAACTGTCAAATATTGCCTTGCTCCTTTGTTCTTTGCCTCATAGAAATAACCTGCACGCACTGCCAATACTTTGTTGTACCAATACTCTGCTCCGACAGAAAGAGAGATTTCCTGCATTTCCTCTTTCAATCCGTTGGGTGCGTCATAGAACGATTGTATTGCTCCTTGCAATATGCCTACATTAGGGTCCATTCCTGCATATATGCTTCCGTCCTCATTACATACAGGAGGCGTAGGGACTAAGAGCTTGTTCAAATCTACCATCAGACTCAAATTGTTAAACTGGTCGAAGTCCATGGTGTATCTTCCGCCCAATCGCAAATTTGCAGGCAAGAAAGAACTCTCCATGTTGTCAGAATACGAAATCTTTGTACCGAGATTTGAAATCTGCAAGCCGAAAGCATATTCCGAAGGCAGGTCTATGTTCAACTTATTCTGATAATACAATCCCAAGTCGGCTGCTGCTGCATTGGCTGCGTGGGTCTGGGTTGTGCCGACGTTTTGTCCCTGAGTCAAATCGGAACGTATATACCTTCCTGTGAGGGACAACGACAAGTTGTTTGAGAGTTTCATAGAATAAGCAAGGTCAAAGGCAAATTCATTTGGCTTGTATGTTCCCGTAGATATACCTTCCTCGCTAAAAAAGTCTATGCTGCCCAAAGAAAAGTAAGTAAGCGAACCTCCTACTGTGCTTCTGTCATCAATTTTGTAGTATCCGCTCAAATACATCAGCTTTATATCGGAAACTATCTGCCTCAACCAAGGTGTATAAGAGAAAGATAATCCTGCTTTTTTTTCGGTAAAGGACAACTTTGCCGCATTCCAATGTATCGAGTTGGCATCGGGTTTGCTTGCCGCACCCACATCGCCCATTGCTCCTGCTCTCGAATCGGGTGCAATCAGCAAAAGGGGAACACCTGTCGAGATAATACGATTGCCGTTCTCCACCTTGCCGCTCAACCAATCCACATCGGCATTGGGATTGTTCAACTGAGCAAATCCGAGCATCGAAACACTCGACAATAATAGTAAGAAAAGTGCTTTTTTCATTGATTTTTCTGTTTTTATGCCTAACTAAACGCTGTGTTTTTTGATTTTATTATTTGGTATTTGAGAAAACCACCATTTTAATCGTCTTTGTCGCAATCTCGTCGGACGATGTAGTGAGCAACATTCTTGCAAAATAAATCCCTGCTCCCAATTTCTCGCCACTGTCTGAAAGAGGATTCCACTCAATTGGTCCTACGGTGTACGAATTTATCAAAGCAGTTGCGTCTTTTTCCAAGATTAGTTTACCATTTTGGTTAAATATTTGCAGGGTTGCACTATTTATTGTTCCCGACTGGTTGTGTTCCAAAACTATGTTGGTCGATTGGCTGAACGGGTTGGGATAATTTTTTAGTACAAACTCTTCTCCTCGTTTTGAAGAGCAGACCACAAACTTTATTTCTGCCTCGGAAGAGAAGTTAAAGATGTTCCAGACTTTCAAAGTGAGAGTATGTTCTCCTTCGTCCAAGTTTGTGAACGGAAAACGGATTGTTCCTTTTCCCGGATTTTCGTAATCGGTCTCGAAATAGTCGTTCAGCACAAATGTGTTGGCAGCATTGTCAAGCCTTGCCATAATATCGTGTCCCAAGCCGGTACCTACGGTATTTATTGCGATACTATCCGAAACTATGGCAAAAAGCGAGGGATTTTCATCTGTTATTCCGCCGCTTCGGAAGTTGGTATCATTCATATAAAGTCTCACTTCGGGACGTGTTTCTCTTATTTCGACGGTGGTGTCTATACCTCCTACAATAAAGGAGGTGAAGTTTCCTGCTGCATCTGTGCTGTCCGATTGTGCATAATAGCTGATTTTGCCTTTGCCATAGTTGTAAGCAATATCCTTAGGCATTGTAAAGGTATAGGCAAAGCGACCATTTTCCACATTTGCCACTCCTTTGTGGAGTATGTTTTTTTGTTGTTCAAACTCTATGTCGGTATTCAAGCCTTCGTTGTCGAGGGTTCGGTAGTTTGTTGCTTTGTCCAAGAGTGTGATTTGCACTTTTCCGTTAAAGGTTTCGACAACATTGCCGTTTTGGTCGGTGATTGCTCCTTCCAAACTTACGCTCGAAAGTGCCGACACGGTGTCTGCAACATCTGTGCCGGAGATTGCTTTGTCGTTTATCTTGGTTGTGATTACGTTTTTCTGAGGAAGGTCAATTCTCAGTGCAGGGTCGCCAAACAAACCGAAACTTCTCTCTTCCACAACCATGTTTGTTGCATTCTTTGCTCTCATGAAGATTTCGCCAAAGGTTAATCCCCTGCCCTCTTCTCTGATTACGGCATAGCGATGCAGGTTTCGATTTATCTCGTTTCTCGAAGGTATCTTTCTCGAAGCCGAAATGAGGGCTATTCCGCCTCCGTTTTCGCTCGAAAGGACAAACTCTCCTGCCGATTGTTTGTCGGCTTGGTCAAATCGAGTAAACTCACAAGTTGAGGTAATGACGATTGGAAGAGCGTTTTTGTTGTTCCAACTTGTTATGTCGGTGATTGTTATCAGTCGTTCGCTCGAAAGGTGGTCGTCTGAGCCGTGTCCCACATAGTTAAAGAGCAAACAGCCCTTTTTCATTCTCTGATTGATTGCCTTGGAAGCGTCCGGATAGGTCGCACCCGAAGAAGAGGAGTATTGTTTGTAGGCATCAGAATAGATTTTCTCCACATTGAGGGTAGGATTGGTTTGTTTGATTTCGTAGTATATGTTTTCGGCGTTTTCGATAAAGTACCGCTCTCCCCAAGTGTCTGCATCGTCGGCAGTAAGTGTTACCATATTTCTCCAATCGCCCCACTGCCCTTGTTTGAGGTCTTCTTTTGAGATGTAGCGACGGCACTTATCTACCATGTTTTGGGCTTCCGACGTTGTATTTACGGTAAATCTGCCAACTCCTATGAGCATTGTGTCTCTTATATTGCCCGTTGCGTATGGAGAAAGGTAAGACAAAACATCGTCAGTTACAAATGAAGAGCCTGCGTTTATCAAAGAATTTTCTGCTTGATAGGTAGGAATGAAGTTGTTGTTGTACTTTAATATGTTCTTGTTGTCGAATGTGCCGTCTCCAAACAAGAGCAAGTTCTTTGGTCCTTCACCTTGGGGGGAGTATCGGTCGTAAAGCATTCGCATAAGCTCTCTTATTGCCAAAATATCCTTGGTTCCCGAAGAAAACTCGTTATATACTTGTGTGGTTGTGGCAACCTGTACGCTGATATTGTCATATTGTCTGTGCAGTTCGGCAAGTTCTTCCGCTTGAGAGAGGAATTCGGGTGCTGTAACTATCACAAATTCGGTCGGTTGCCATGAGTGGAGGTTTTGATTTGCCACCCTGCCTCTAAGCCCGGGTGTAGGAAAATTCGTTCCCGAAGATATGAGGATTGTATGCAGGGGATTTGAAACAACTTTCAGCCTTATCTGTTCGCCATCTCTTGAATAGTCTTCTATCTTTCTTGCTCCCGAGGGTGTTATTTCCCACACTATGACTTCCGAAGCCTTAACATTGCTTATCACATACTCAACACAGACAGCGGTATCGTAATCGGCAGTCGGCTTGAACATCAACAAAGAATTATTGTATCGCAAATTCTTCTCGTAATCAGCCTTCACATAGTCCAAACGTCCCCTTGCAGTACCTTGGGCATTGAAAGTGATTTTCAAAGTCGGGCTTTCGCTGTTGGGAGCAAAAGAAAAGTTGTTCACAGAGTAAGATGCAGCATAATCGGTCGGCGTTTTGGCAAGTGTAACACTACCAAGAAGAGAATTGTTGAGCCTGTACTCAAAACCTGAGGCTGTTTCACTTTGGTTAAACACGCCAATTTCAAAATTGACGTCGGTGTTTGGTTTCAGATTTTGCAGAACAATGGGTATGGATAGTTCGTTTGACATCACGCTCATTGCTTCTCCTGCCCAATTTCTGCCGCTTGAAAGAAAATTGACAAGCTCTCGCTTGTGCAAAAAGACCTCTCTGACAGACGAAAGACTTTCCACTGCCTCCAAACTCAGCTCTTCTCTGGCAGAGATACGTTTCTTCTCTCCTATCTGTGCATCAAAAGTGATAAAATAGGTTGAAGCGTCCGAATAAGGGTGCATTTTGAAGCTGTACTTTTGGGTTTGCTTGTCAAAAGTCTTGCAAAGCGTTCCTTCTGCAAAGAAAAGCACATATCCTCCACCTTGATTATTGACATAAATTGCGTTCTCTCTCAGGTCCGAATACTCATATTTTGCATTGGTGTCCGATATTGCCTCCCCGCCTTTGCCAAATATGGAGAGATTGTCGAAATTTATTTCACTCTCTTCAACACCCAAAGCAACAAAATCGGAATAGGTTAGTTTGTACAAACCTGTGGAGGGAATGGTTATCGAATACCAATTTCCGTGAGCCAAAACCGAGCTGTCGGGACGGCTGACCACTTGAGCATCAAGAGATAATACACTCACAAGACAAACAATCAGACAAATTATCCGCTTAATCATATTTTCCTTTCTTGCAATCAACAATTCCATGCCGCAACCTACGGCAAGTTATAAACACAAAAAGAGTGTATTTTATTGCATTTCCAAACCGCATTAAAGGTTTTGAAGCAGCACCGACATATTTGGGATACACAAATTCTCGGTTCTGTCGAACATTCTGCCCAAAAATAAGGATATATTCCGCAAAGCGTAAAGAAAGTATTGATTTTGATACATAAACATTTCTATCTGTATTTTTCAACGATAAAAATCAAGGATTTTAAGCGAAGATCTTGAGTAAATTTTTCACCTGTTTTGAGAGCAAAATAAGGGTTTTTCGGAGCTATGTTTACTCTTGCTGCAACAACATAAGGGTTTTTGCTCACTAACATGAAGTCTTTTT
>SAMEA3663271__coassemble_65_pt1 | contig 76742 bp, 66 predicted proteins | sample SAMEA3663271__metabat2_low_PE_004 | metagenome-assembled genome bin SAMEA3663271 (sample SAMEA3663271) | pig gut metagenome | biome: pig gut; feature: pig-associated habitat; material: faeces | place: China | collected 2013
ACTATCTAAGAGTCCGCTATCCATTTTAAACTATTGCTGTCCGGTAAAACTTTTGGAAAGGAAATAAATTAGGGCTGACACTTCTCACGAGGTATCAACCCTTTTGGTTATCTTTGTTTTTGAGAAATTAAAATATAACCATGAGCAAAGATAGTCATTTTACCGGACAGCAATAATTACTCATCAATCTTTTAATCACTCTTTCGGCGTTTTCTCAATCTCTCCTTGCGTTATGCCTTACCTATGGGATTTATTCGTTCGTATGGTGTGCCGGGTTGTATGTCTTTAATCTTGCCGTTGGTCATCTCATAGCGTGATATGTTCTCTTGTAAAGCGGCAAGTAGTTTCTTTGCATGAATGGGCGAAAGTATCACTCTGCTTTTTACTTGTGCCTTCGGAACTCCGGGCATTACTTGTATGAAGTCCATTACAAACTCTGTGGGAGAGTGTTGTATCAGTTGGAGATTGCTATAAACTCCTTGTGCTACATCGGGTGTCAATTCGATGTCTATCTGTCCTTGTTTGTTTTCGTTTTCCATGTTTGTCTGTTTTTCAAAAAAAAAGAAATACGAGAGTGCAACAAGGCATTCTCGTATTCCCAAATTCATTTTATTATTCTGCCGATACCTTTTCAGCAGGTTTTCTGCCTCTTCTGACAGGTTGTATTGTCTGAACGTTTTGTTCTTCTATTTGGTCTTTGTTGGAAACCATTGCTTTGGCGTATTCGGGCAATCCTGTTCCTGCAGGGATAAGATGTCCTACCAAAACATTCTCCTTCATTCCCAACAAATAGTCTGTCTTTGCACTGATGGCTGCTTCGTTCAAAACTTTGGTTGTCTCTTGGAAAGATGCAGCAGAAAGATAGCTCTTTGTCTGCAATGAGGCTTTGGTTATTCCTTGAAGAACTTGGTGTGCAGTTGCAGGCATTGCGTCTCTTGCCACAACAAGTGCTTTGTCTTTTCTCTTCAATGAGGAGTTCTCGTCTCTCAACTTTCGAGCTGTGATAATCTGACCTTCGTGGCAGTTCTCGCTGTCGCCTTTGTCTGTTACCACCTTCATGCCAAATATGTTGTCATTCTCTTCTTGGAAGTCTAACTTATTGACCATTTCTCCTTCAAGGAAACGTGTATCACCGGGGTCGTCAATCTCTACTTTTCTCATCATCTGACGAACGATGACTTCAAAGTGTTTGTCGTTTATCTTCACACCTTGCAAACGATAGACCTCTTGTACTTCGTTCACTATGTACTCTTGTACTTTCATAGGTCCTTTTATTGCCAATATGTCGGCAGGGGTGATTGCTCCTTCGCTTAGCGGTGTTCCTGCTTTGACATAGTCGTTCTCCTGAGCAAGGATTTGCTTTGTTGTAGGTATTAGATAAGTTCTCTTCTCTCCTATCTTAGGAGTTATTATGACCTCTCTGTTTCCTCTCTTCAACTTCTTGTTCAAGGTTACGACTCCATCAATTTCGGCAACGACTGCAGAGTCTGACGGATTTCGTGCTTCAAACAGCTCGGTTACTCTCGGCAAACCTCCCGTGATGTCTCCTGCCTTGCCAAACGAACGAGGTATTTTGACCAATGATGTTCCTTGTTGAATATCTTGCTCATCTTCGACAATAAGGTGGGCACCCACCGGAATGTCGTAGGTTTTTATGATTTCACCTGCTTCATCTACTATGCTGATTGAAGGGTTCTTGGATTTTTGTCTCGATTCGATGATAACCTTGTCTTGCAAACCTGTCTGATCATCGGATTCTATCCTGTAGGTAACACCTTCTACGATAGATTCGTATCTTACCTTTCCGCTTACTTCGGATATGATAACTGCATTGTATGGATCCCACTCTGCTATCACGTCTCCCTTGTGAACCTCTACATTGTTTTCAAAATACAACTTGGCTCCGTAAGGTATGTTTCCCGACGAAAGGATTGCTTGTGTATGAGGGTCGGTTATTCTCATTTCGGCAGAACGTCCTATGACTACGCTGTACTTGTCGTCGCCGTCTTGGAACGGAACACTACGCAACTCATCTATTTGCATCATTCCGTCATACTTGGCTGTCAATTTTGAATTTGAACCAACGTTTCCGCCTGCCACACCGCCGACGTGGAAGGTTCTCAATGTAAGCTGAGTTCCCGGCTCTCCGATTGACTGAGCTGCAATGACGCCGACTGCCTCTCCTTTTTGTACCATCTTGCCCGTTGCAAGGTTTCGTCCGTAACATTTTGCACAAACGCCTCTCTTGCTTTCGCAGGTCAAAACTGAACGAATTTCTACTTCCTCTATCGGAGAGTCTTCTATCTTTTGACAAATGTCTTCAGTCAATTCGTCTCCCGATCTGGCAATAATCTCACCTGTTTGAGGGTGTATGATGTCATGAACTGTTACTCTACCGAGTATTCTGTCGTATAGTGTTTGTACTATATCTTCGTTCTTCTTCAAGGCTGTTGTAGGAATTCCTCTCAATGTGCCGCAGTCTTCTTCGGTAATAATGACATCGTGAGTTACATCGACCAACCTTCTTGTCAAATATCCTGCTTCGGCTGTCTTCAAAGCAGTATCCGCCAAACCTTTTCTTGCTCCGTGAGTTGAAATAAAGTACTCCAACACCGACAATCCCTCCTTGAAGTTGGAGATAATCGGGTTCTCGATAATCTCGGCTCCCGTTGCTCCCGACTTTTGAGGCTTTGCCATCAATCCACGCATACCGGTAAGCTGACGTATCTGCTCCTTACTACCACGAGCTCCCGAGTCAAGCATCATATACACAGGGTTAAATCCTTGTCTGTCTTCGGATATGTGCTTCATAACGACCTCGGTCAAACGGCGGTTGGTGTCTGTCCAAATATCGATGACCTGATTGTATCGCTCATTATTGGTTATCAGACCCATTTGGTAGTTCATCATGACTTCATCTACCGATGCGTTTGCTTCCTTAATCATTTCAACTTTTTCCTCAGGTACTAATACGTCGCCAAGGTTAAATGACAAGCCACCCACAAACGCCATTCTGTATCCCAAGTCCTTGATGTCGTCGAGGAACTTGGCTGTCTTTGCCATTCCGCAAACTTTCAACACATCGCCTATGATGTCTCGCAAGATGCTCTTCTTCAATACCACGTTTATGTAGCCATATTCAGGCGGCACAACAAGGTTGAACAACACTCTTCCGACGGTTGTGTCTATTATTTCGTACTTCGGTTCTGAGTCTTCGGTTCTGAGTCTTCTCAATTTGATGTTGGCGTGCAAGTCTATTCTGCCTTCGTTGTGTGCTATCTGTACTTCTTCGGAAGAATAGAAAGTCATGCCTTCGCCTTTCACCTTGCCTGTTTCGTCCGATACTCTTCCTTTGGTCATGTAATACAATCCCAAAACCATATCTTGAGAAGGTACGGTAATCGGTGTTCCGTTTGCGGGGCTTAATATGTTGTGAGAAGCGAGCATTAGCAGCTGTGCTTCCAATATGGCTGCGTTTCCAAGCGGTACATGGACTGCCATTTGGTCTCCGTCAAAGTCGGCGTTGAACGCTGCACACACCAACGGGTGCAATCTTATCGCTTTGCCTTCGACCAATTTAGGTTGGAATGCTTGGATACCCAAACGGTGAAGGGTCGGAGCTCGGTTCAAAAGAACAGGGTGTCCTTTCAATATGTTTTCGAGAATTTCCCAAACTCTTGGGTCTTCTCTCTTATCTACTATTTTCTTTGCGGATTTGACGGTCTTGACTATTCCTCTCTCCAACATCTTTCTTATGATGAATGGTTTGAACAGTTCTGATGCCATATCTTTTGGCAAACCGCACTCATGCATCTTTAAGTCCGGTCCTACGACAATTACCGAACGTCCTGAGTAGTCCACACGTTTACCCAACAAGTTCTGACGGAAACGACCCTGCTTTCCTTTCAAGAAATCGGACAAAGACTTCAATGGTCTGTTTGCATCAGAAGACTTGACAGAGCTTGACTTTCTCGAATTGTCAAACAACGAATCGACAGCTTCCTGCAACATACGTTTTTCGTTACGCATGATGACATCGGGAGCTTTTATCTCTATCAATCTTTTCAAACGATTGTTTCGTATGATTACTCGTCTGTACAAGTCATTGAGGTCTGAGGTTGCAAAACGTCCTCCGTCCAACGGAACAAGCGGACGCAAATCAGGCGGAATGACAGGTACTACCTGAACTATCATCCACTCCGGTCTGTTCTCTCTCTTCTTGTTGGCTTCTCTGAATGCCTCCACAACGTTCAATCTTTTCAAAGCATCGTGTTTTCTCTGCTGAGAAGTCTCGTTGTGTGCTTTGTGTCTCAACTCGTATGACAACTTGTCCAAGTCTAACTCTTTCAAGAGGTCATAAAGTGCCTCAGCACCCATTTTAGCAACAAACTTATTCGGGTCGTCATCGGGAAGTTGTCTATTTTCCATTGGCAACTTCTCCATGTAGTCGAAGTACTCTTCTTCTGTGAGAAGATCCATCTTATTTACCTCGAACTCTTGAGCCAATCCCGGATTGATTACTATGTATTTTTCGTAGTAAATAATCTGCTCCAATTTCTTGCTCGGAATGCCAAGCAAAGAACCTATCTTGTTGGGAAGAGAACGGAAAAACCAAATGTGAGCAACAGGAACAACCAACTTGATATGTCCCATTCTCTCTCTTCTGACTTTTTTCTCTGTTACCTCAACTCCACACCTGTCGCAGATAATTCCTTTATAACGTATTCTCTTATACTTGCCACAATGACACTCCCAGTCTTTTACCGGTCCGAATATTCTCTCACAAAACAATCCGTCTCTTTCGGGCTTGTAAGTTCTGTAATTTATCGTTTCTGGTTTCAAGACCTCTCCTCTTGACCTCTCCTCTATTGATTGAGGAGAAGCCAAACTGATTGTCATCGAATTAAATGTGCTGCTTATCTGATTTTCTTTTTTACTCGCCATAATGCTTAGCCTTAAATTTGTCAATGGAATACCATCAACTAATCAAACGATACTTCCAAATTCAATCCTCTCAATTCATGTATCAATACATTGAACGACTCAGGAATACCCGGTGTAGGCATATTGTCTCCTTTGACTATTGCTTCGTACGCTTTGGCTCTTCCGACAACATCGTCAGACTTAACCGTAAGTATTTCTTGCAAAACGTGAGAAGCTCCAAATGCCTCCAACGCCCAAACCTCCATCTCTCCGAAACGTTGGCCTCCGAACTGAGCCTTTCCTCCCAATGGTTGTTGTGTTATCAAAGAATATGGTCCTATACTCCTTGCGTGCATCTTATCGTCAATCATGTGATGCAACTTCAACATATAGACATATCCTACCGTTGCAGGCTGGTCAAAATACTCGCCTGTCTCTCCGTCTCTCAAATAACATTTTCCATTGTGAGGCAGACCTGCCTTGTCCATATATCCATTGACATCTTCCAAAGTAGCTCCGTCAAATATAGGAGTGTGAAATCTCAAATTCAATTCATGACCTGCCCAACCAAGAACAGTTTCAAAAATCTGTCCCAAGTTCATACGAGAAGGCACACCAAGCGGATTTAATACTATATCTACAGGTTTACCATCGTCCAAGAAAGGCATATCTTCCTCCCTTACTATCTTGGCAACAATACCCTTGTTACCATGACGACCTGCCATCTTGTCTCCAACTTTCAATTTTCTCTTCTTGGCAATATATATTTTCGCCATCTGAACAATTCCCGATGGCAAATCATCACCTATAGTTGCCGCATAAGTTTGGCGAGCAAGTACACTTTGCAACTCTCTGCACTTGATGTTGTAATTATTCAACATCTCTTTGACAAGTTCGTTAGTTTGTGCATCAGTAGTCCAATTATTCGGATTGACATTTGCATAGTCTATCGAAGCAAGCAACTTTTGATTGAACTTGGATTTCTTTGGTATGAACTCCTCACTGAAATTGGAATAAACACCTGCAGAAACTTTGCCTGTAAGCAACACGAACAACTTATCTATCAACTTGTTGTTTAGTTCTTGCTGTTCTTTTTCAAACTTCTCTTTTAGTTCTTTTGTAATCTCGTTTGCACGTTGTCTTGATTTCTTATCATTTACAAATCTCGTAAACAAACGTTTGTCAATCACAACGCCACTGATTGAAGGTGGAACTTTGAGAGAAGCATCTTTTACATCTCCTGCTTTCTCTCCGAATATCGCTCTCAAGAGTTTTTCTTCCGGCGTAGGATCCGATTCTCCCTTAGGTGTAATCTTTCCGACCAAAATATCACCTTCTTTTACATGTGCGCCTATTCTTATCATTCCGTTCTCGTCAAGATCCTTGGTAGCTTCCTGACTTACGTTAGGAATATCCCGAGTCAGTTCTTCCAATCCGCGTTTTGTTTCTCTGACTTCGGTAATAAATTCATCAACGTGAACTGATGTGAAAATATCTTCTTTTACAATTCTTTCGGAAATAACGATTGCGTCCTCGTAGTTGTAACCTTTCCAAGGCATGAATGCAACCTGTAAGTTTCTTCCGAGAGCCAAAACTCCGTTCTTGGTTGCATAACCTTCGCAAAGAACTTGTCCTTTGACAACCTTGTCTCCCTTGTTTACTATCGGACGAAGATTGATTGAAGTACTCTGATTGGTTCTTTGGAATTTTGTGAGCTTATATCTCTTCACATCGTCCTCAAAACTTACCAATCTTTCATTTTCGTCTCTTTCGTAACGAATAACTATTTCTCTTGCATCTACGAACTCTACTATTCCGTCTCCTTCGGCATGAATTAACACTCTCGAATCGTATGCCACAGACTCTTCTATTCCCGTTCCCACAATCGGAATGTCCGGATTTAGCAACGGAACAGCTTGACGCATCATGTTTGAACCCATCAATGCACGATTGGCATCATCGTGTTCAAGGAACGGAATCAAAGATGCTGCGATTGAAGCAATTTGGTTTGAAGCAACGTCCATCAAAGACACCTGCTCAGGAGCGACAATAGGGAAGTCTGCCATTTGACGAGCCTTTATTCTGTCTTCTGCAAACCTATTGTCAGAATCCAACTGAGTGGTTGCCTGTGCAATTATCTTGTCTTCCTCTTCTTCGGCGGTAAGATAGATAGGTCCTTCGTTCATCAAGACCTTTCCGTCTTTCACCTTATAGTATGGAGTTTCGATAAAGCCCAAAGAATTTATCTTTGCAAACACACTTAACGAAGAAATCAAACCAATGTTTGGTCCTTCGGGAGTTTCTATGGTACACAAACGTCCATAGTGAGTATAGTGAACGTCTCGCACTTCAAATCCGGAACGATCTCTCGACAAACCTCCGGGACCTAATGCAGAAATTCTTCTTTTGTGGGTCAATTCCGAAAGAGGGTTGGTTTGATCCATAAACTGAGACAACTGATTGGTGCCGAAGAAAGAGTTGATAACAGAAGACAAAGTCTTCGCATTTATCAAATCTGTAGGGCTGAATACCTCATTGTCTCTTACGTTCATTCTTTCCCTTATGGTTCTTGCCATACGAGAAAGACCAACTCCAAATTGAGCATACAACTGTTCTCCAACCGTTCTGATTCTTCTGTTGCTCAAGTGGTCAATATCATCGACCTCTGTCTTGGAGTTGATAAGCTCAATTAAGTATTTTATTATTGAAATGATGTCTTCCTTGGTGAGGACCTTTATGTCTTCACTTACATTCAAATTCAATTTGGTATTGATTCGATACCTTCCGACATCACCTAAATCATATTTCTTGTCCGAGAAGAACAGCTTATCTATAATTCCTCTTGCTGTATCTTCGTCAGGTGGTTCTGCGCTACGCAACTGCCTATATATGTATTCAACAGCCTCCTTGGCATTATTGGCTGTATCCTTCTGCAATGTGTTAAATATGATAGAGTAATCTGTTGCCGACGTATCATCATTGTGCAACAAGATAGTCTTGACACCTGAATCCAAAATCAAATCCAAATGTTCTTGTTCTAAAACAGTTTCTCTATCTATTACGACCTCTGTTCTCTCTATTGAAACAACCTCTCCCGTATCCTCATCAACAAAGTCCTCAATCCAAGATTTCACAACTCTGGCTGCCAATCTCCTGCCCAATATCTTTTTCAAATTAGACTTTGTAACCTTCACTTCCTGAGCAAGGTCGAATATCTCCAATATATCCTTGTCTGTTTCATAACCGATAGCCCTCAAAAGCGTTGTGATTGGCAACTTCTTCTTTCTGTCTATATAGGCATACATCACGTTGTTAATATCGGTTGTGAACTCCATCCAAGAGCCTCTGAACGGGATTATACGAGCAGAATACAACTGCATTCCGTTTGCGTGAGTACTTGTTCCGAAAAATACACCCGGCGAACGGTGTAACTGAGATACCACAACTCTCTCGGCTCCGTTGATGACAAAAGTTCCTTTCGGAGTCATATATGGTATCATTCCCAAATAAACGTCTTGGATTTTTGTTTCAAAATCTTCGTGTTCCGGATCGGTGCAATACAACTTCAATTTTGCTTTCAAAGGAACACTGAAGGTCAATCCTCTTTCTATACATTCATCTATTGAATAGCGAGGAGGATCAATAAAGTAGTCTAAGAACTCGAGGACGAAATTATTCCTTGCATCTGTTATAGGAAAATTCTCTGAAAATACTTTGTATAAGCCCTCATTAACTCTGTTCTCCGAGTTGGTTTCCAACTGGAAAAAATCCTTAAACGACTTCAATTGAATATCCAAGAAATCAGGATATTCAAAATGCTTTACAGATGCGAAACTAACTAAGGTTGGATTATCTTGTGCCAAGGTTTTTCAAATTAAAAGGTTAAAAAATAAGTTAGATACAAAACACAATTAAAGGAGAGGTATTTCCATACGAAAATACCTTCCTTTAGTCTTATGATTGTGGTGAAATGTCTTACTTAATTTCAACCTTTGCACCAGCTTCCTCTAACGCTTTCTTCAAAGATTCTGCTTCTTCTTTTGAAACGCCTTCTTTCAATGTCTTTGGAGCAGCATCTACCAATTCTTTTGCTTCCTTAAGACCAAGGCTGCAAAGATCCTTTACTAACTTAACTACATTTAGCTTAGAAGCTCCGGCCTCTGCCAAAACAACATCAAATGCTGTTTTCTCTTCTACAGCTGCACCTGCTGCTGCAGGACCAGCTGCTACAGCTACGGCTGCTGCTGCAGGCTCTATACCATATTCTTCTTTTAGTATATCAGCCAATTCTTTTACTTCTTTTACAGTTAGATTAACTAATTGTTCTGCGAATGCTTTCAAATCTGCCATTTTATTTACAATTTAATTTGTTTTACAATTTTATTCTTTTCTTTTACTCCGGTCTTTCCGACAAAGTTTTAATTACGCCTGACAAGGTATTTCCACCCGACTGCAATGCTCCGATAACGTTCTTTGCAGGAGACTGCAAAGCAGAAACGATGTCTGCAATAAGCTCGTTCTTGGACTTGATAGCTATCAAACTATCCAAAGCGGCATCACCAACATAGAAGCCTTCTTCTACATAAGCAGACTTCAATAGAGGTTTCTCGCTATTGTTTCTGAACGATTTTATCAACTTAGCAGGTGCATTGTTTACGTTGGAGAGCATAACAGAAGTTGAACCCTTGAATGTTGGAAACAATTCAGAATAATCAACTTCTGACTTTTCCAATGCCTTTATCAGCAAAGTGTTCTTTACAACCAACAGCTTAACTTGGTTCTTGTAGCACAACTTTCTCAACTTTGCAGTATCTACGGCATTAAGACCTTCAATGTCCACAAAGTAGAGATAAGGATAATTTGCTATCTCATTACCTATTGCCTCTATCAGTTGCGACTTTTCTTCTTTTCTCATATTTCAACGTTTTACTGAGATTATTTGCTTATTGACTTTGGATCAACCTTCACGCCGGGACTCATAGTAGAAGATACCGTAACGCTCTTTACATAAGTTCCCTTGGCAGAAGTAGGTTTCAACTTGATAATTGTTTGCAACACTTCAATAACGTTGTCGTAAATCTTATCTGCATCAAAAGACATACGAGCAACACTTGCATGAACGATTCCAAACTTATCTACCTTAAAGTCTATTTTGCCGGCTTTAACTTCTTGGACAGCCTTACCCACTTCCATTGTAACCGTTCCGGTTTTAGGATTTGGCATCAATCCTCTCGGACCCAACACCTTTCCCAAAGCTCCGACCTTAGGCATTACACTTGGCATAGTGATAATAACATCGACATCCGTCCAACCGCCTTTTATCTTGGTGATGTATTCATCTAATCCAATATAATCAGCTCCGGCAGCTTTAGCCTCTTCCTCCTTATCCTCAGTACACAAAACCAAAACTCTTTTGGTTTTTCCCGTACCATGAGGCAACGTAACAATACCCCTGACCATTTGGTTTGCCTTACGAGGGTCAACACCCAATCTGACATCCAAATCGAAAGAAGCATCAAACTTCGTAAAAGTAATATCCTTTACGATTTTTACTGCCTCTTCCAAAGAGTACTCTTTCGTTGAGTCGAATTTAGCTAAGGCTTCTTTTGTTTTCTTCGATTGTTTTGCCATTAGATTTTAATTCTTTTTTTTGTTAAACTCCGTTGAAGAACTATTCTTCAACTACAATACCCATACTTCTTGCGGTTCCTTTTACAATGCTTACTGCAGACTCCAAGGTAAAGCAGTTCAAATCCACCATTTTAGCCTCTGCAATAGCTTTGATTTGATCCATTTTCAAAGTAGCAACCTTGTTTCTGTTTGGTTCACCCGAACCACTCTTCAATTTAGCTGCTTCTTTCAACTGAACCGCAACAGGAGGGGTCTTAATTACAAAGTCAAAGGATTTGTCGGAATAAACAGTAATAATAGCTGGAATCAACTTACCGGCTTGGTCTTGAGTTCTTGCATTAAACTGTTTACAAAACTCCATGATATTGACACCCTTTGCACCCAAAGCAGGTCCAACAGGTGGCGATGGATTTGCCTTTCCTCCCGGAATTTGTAATTTAATTAATCCTGCAACTTCTTTAGCCATCTTACTAACGTGCGTTTAAATGATTACTAAAAATTTTGAAGAGGCGAACCTTACTTAACTACTTGAATGAATGACAACTCAACCGGCGTTCGTCTTCCAAAGATTTTGACGATAACCGTAAGTTTACTCTTTTCGTTGTTGATTTCATCAATAACTCCTGAGAAATTGTTGAACGGACCATCAATAATTTTGACCGTCTCACCAACAATGAATGGCTCCAACAATTCTTCGTCATCACCCATCATCTCATCGACCCTTCCCAATATTCTCTTGACCTCAAAATCCTGCAAAGGCACCGGAGTGCCATCCTTTTCAGACAAAAAGTCTATCACATTGGGAACGTTTTTGATAATATGAACCACCTCCCCTTCAAGAGATGCCTCTATCAAAACATAGCCGGGGAATAACGTCCGATCCTTACTGACCCTCTTACCATTACGAACAGAATAAACCTTTTCGGTAGGAATTAAAACTTGCGAAACATACTCCGAAAGACCACTATGAGCCACCTCATTCTCGATGTACTCCTTAGCTTTCTTTTCCTTTCCGGAAATAGCTTTAACAACATACCATTTCTTCGATTGTTCACCCATATCGGAAGTCTATTGAATAAGATTACACCTAACAAAAATATAAACTCTGCCACACATCTTCATAAGGCGGAAAACCTTTTGGGAAGCAAGATATGCAGCCAAGAGACTTCTATCCCATCATTCCATATAGATAGCCCAACAATCCTTTCCAGAACATAGTAGGGTGAACACCCGTAACCATATCCATCAAGAAGATTATAAAAGCAATTATCAAAGCAGCAACAAAAACAACCACTGTGCTATTGCTCAATTCAGACATTGTCGGCCATGACACCTTGTGCATAAGTTCATCATAGCTACCTTTTACATAATCGACTATCTTAGACATCTATATTCTTGTTTTAATTTGCAGGGGCAGAGAGATTCGAACTCCCATCAATGGTTTTGGAGACCACTATTCTGCCCTTAAACTATGCCCCTAAAAAGAGGCGATTTGCATCGCCTCAATATGTTCTTATTTTACTTATTAGTCCAAAATCTTGGTTACCTGACCTGCTCCTACGGTTCTACCACCTTCACGGATAGCGAAACGCAAGTTTTCATTCAAAGCGATTTCTGAAATCAAATCAACAGTGATTGTCAAGTTATCGCCCGGCATAACCATATCGCGACCTTCCGGTAGAGATATTTCTCCTGTTACGTCAGTTGTTCTGAAATAGAATTGTGGACGATAGTGTCCGTGGAATGCGGTATGACGACCACCTTCTTCTTTCTTCAAGATATAAACCTCAGCTTGGAATTTCTTGTGAGGGTGAACAGAACCCGGTTTTGCGATAACCATACCACGACGGATTTCAGTCTTATCAATACCACGAAGCAACAAACCAACGTTATCTCCTGCTTCACCTTCGTCAAGAATCTTACGGAACATCTCAACTCCGGTAATGGTTGATTTCAACTTCTCAGCACCCATACCGATAATATCAACTGCATCACCTACGTGAACAATACCTGTTTCTATTCTACCTGTTGCAACAGTACCACGTCCTGTGATAGAGAACACGTCCTCAATAGGCATCAAGAAATCTTTATCTTTATCTCTTTGAGGAAGTGGAATCCATGTATCAACAGCGTCCATCAACTCCATTACCTTCTCAACCCATTTTGGTTCTCCGTTTAATGCACCAAGAGCAGAACCTCTGATGATTGGGGTATTGTCTCCGTCAAATTCGTAGAATGACAACAAATCACGGATTTCCATTTCAACCAAATCCAACAATTCAGGGTCATCAACCAAGTCAACCTTGTTCATAAATACCACCAAACGAGGAACGCCTACCTGACGAGCCAACAAGATGTGCTCACGAGTTTGAGGCATAGGACCGTCAGTTGCAGCAACAACTATTATGGCACCGTCCATTTGAGCAGCTCCAGTTACCATGTTCTTCACATAGTCGGCGTGACCGGGACAGTCAACGTGTGCATAGTGACGATTCTCTGTCTGATACTCAACGTGAGCGGTATTGATTGTTATACCTCTCTCTTTTTCTTCAGGAGCAGAGTCAATTGAATCAAATGATTTTACTTCTGAAAGACCCTTTGCTGCCAATACAGTTGTAATAGCTGCAGTCAAGGTCGTTTTACCGTGGTCAACGTGACCGATTGTTCCGATGTTAACGTGCGGTTTTGAACGTTCAAACTTTTCTTTTGCCATAATACTGACTTATTTACTATTATTATTTACTGAATTAAAAACCAAGAGCCATTGACGAGACTTGAACTCGTGACCCCTTCCTTACCAAGGAAGTACTCTACCACTGAGCTACAACGGCATAACACGTTCCTACAACAATAAGAACGAATCAAAAACCATGACTCGCTCTTATTTAGTTTTTCGTGGAGCGGAAGACGGGGCTCGAACCCGCCACCTATAGCTTGGAAGGCTATCGCTCTACCAAATGAGCTACTTCCGCATTATTTCAATAAAAGCAAACGAACGAACTTTTACTTTTGTGGGAGAGGGTGGACTCGAACCACCGAACTCCGAAGAGGACAGATTTACAGTCTGTTGCAATTGCCGCTATGCGACTCTCCCATCAAATAGCGAGCCGATAGAGGGATTCGAACCCCCGACCCGCTGATTACAAATCAGCTGCTCTGGCCAACTGAGCTACATCGGCATTTGACTATTCTTGTATTCAAACTTTCAAATATCTCTATAACCTATCCTTCTTCCGAACGCCTCTCAATCCTCCGCCTCTCTCAACAAGCCGTTCCCGAAATGCGTTTGCAAAGATATGGCATTATCTCAAATCTACCAAATATTCTCTTCATTTTTTTTGATTTGATTTTGTAACATTCTCATTTTAAGTTCAAAAAAAATCAAGATACTATCTTCATATCCTTCAAAATACAAGCTCCAAGGCTGCTTTTCAAACCAAAATCTTCTCCAAAAACAACATTTGAGAGCAATTAAAACGACCTATTTGACCTATCGGAACAACAAATCGACAATCAAAATACGACAAAAACACTGTCTTGTCATACTTCTTTGTGAGTAAAGCTAAGTTGTTTCAACTCTGCTTCCACACAATAGCCTTGTTCTGTCTCCAAAATAAGATGCCCCAAAGAATTGACACCTCTTATAGTTGCCACTATCTTCTTACCATTATATATATACTCAGCTTTCACATCCTTGTAGAGCAATCTGTCCAAATACTCCGACTTTATCGCCTCAATATCTCCGAGAGAGAGTTGCTCATATCGTCTTGCAATATGTTGCAAAAGGCTATCGAGACAAGTTTTTAAGTCATATTGTCTGCCTGTATGGAGAGAGAGCGAGGTCGGATTGGGAGCATAGGTAAAATCTGTTTGATTTATGTTTATCCCTATGCCGCAAAATACAGCTTCGAGAACGCTTCCGACAATTTTATTTTGAATAAGACATCCACAAACCTTGTCTTTACATATATATATATCGTTGGGCCACTTTATCCACACATCTTGCCCTACATACTCTTGCACAAAATCAGCTATTGCCAACGACAAAGCCTGCATAAGGTCAAATTGTCTGACAATAGGCAAAAATTGCGGTTGTAAATACAGCGAAAAAGTAAGGTTTTTGTCCGGTTGAGCTTCCCACTTGTTACTTCCCTGACCCTTACCTGCATATTGACATTTTGCAGCAAGGACATATCCCTGCTGCAAAACATTTCTTTCTGACAAGGCGACCAAATCGCTCTGAGTTGAAGCGCTCTGCTCGACCCAATTCACCAAAAAGTCCACCAAAAACTATATTTATCTCTTGTTCAGCATCAGATTGACCGTACCCGTCTTGCGTTGCAACAAGCCGTCGCCGTCTCTGTACATCAAAACCCACACATATACTCCTTCGGGAGCATAGTCTGTTCCGTCAATACTTCCGTCCCATTTTTTCTTGTCGCCTTCCGAAACGAAAATGCTGTTTCCATTTCGAGAGTATATGCTCAATTCATACTCTGTTTCGTAAGCGAATATAGGTCCGAACAAGGAATTTGCATCTTCCGAACCAGGAGTAAACGAGTTAGGTATCCATATAGTAAACTCCGGCATCACTTTAACCTCGCCGTATGCAGTATCGGGACAGTTGGCTTGGTTGAAAGCAATCAGTCTCACCTGATATGTTGCGGTGTCTTCGCTCGAATACGAAACAACTCCGTGAGCCGAAGTGGAAGTTTGTCCGTCTCCAAAATCCCATTGACGAGAATAAGCATTGACCGTAAGATCTTGGAACTCCACATTAGGATCGACAAGCGTTGTTCTTGTTGGTGTAAGCCTCATGCTTGCTCTCACGTTAGGAATTACGTTTACCCTCACTGTGGCACTTGCCTTGCAAGCATTCGCATCAGTAATTTCGACCGTATAATCTGTTGTTGTCGCAGGAGAAGCCTGAGGAGCCTGAATGTTTGCGTTCGCTGCCAACATTTCATCGTAAGGCACCGACGTCCAACGATATTCCACCGCATCAATCGTAGATAATGACACAACTTCTCCCACACATATACTCTCCTTATCGACAGTCGCATCAACCGTTGCGGCATTTATTCTGAACACAATGTTATCCGTCAGTTCTCGTCCGCAACCGTCTGCAATGGTTACGCTTACCGTCATAGGATTTGCAACAGGGATTGTATTTTGTTGTTCGGTTGGTTCATTTCCTGCCGACCATGTGTAAGTCAAATCTCCAATTCCTCCCGTTGCTTCAATCTTCAACTCTTCATTGACCGGCAACACATCATCACAATATACTATATCGTCCGTTATTTCGTGCCAACCGTCCGGCTGTTCTCTCATCAAAGTATAAGAAAACGCAGGAGGGGTTTCTATTTCGAGGCGGAGCGTATCTCTATTGGAACATTCCGTTACCTCTTCGGTCAAGATGACCAAGTGTTTTATTGCTCCCGGCACATCGGTATCGTGAGTAATGAAGTTTATTCTCAAAGTAGCAGCAGTATCTCCCTCGTTAAAAGTTAAAGTTGCACCTGCCGGATTGCCATTTAGGTCCGTCAGTTCGTAATCAACTCCCTCTACCGCATCACCTCCTTGGAACACCAAGTTGTGAGTTTCGTCTGCCACGGCAGGACGGTTGATATACATCGACAAATCGTAGTGTGAGCAACCCTTTGTAAAGCGATTTGGATTTTCAACCCCCGGTGCAGCTTCCGGATGAGACAAAGAAAACTCGTCAATCCTGAAAGAGTTTGCAGCCAAATAAACTGCGGAATTGAAAGCTCCGTCTCCCACATCACAAATTGCCAACTCCAACTTGTATTTCTTGCAAGGAACGACATAAACTCGCTCTGTCTCCAACTCGGTTGTATATCCGTTCATTTTACAATTATTGTTGGCGTTCATTCTGAAGTATTGAGTGTTGGTAAGGTCGCAATTTGATGCACCACCTGCCGAAACTCCGTTATTGACAGTGTTGATTGTTACCGGCGAAGTAGTTCCCGGGATTATCGCAATGTTCCTATACATATAGGGAACCCCTTCCGAAGCGTCCAAAGCTCCGTTCTCATCGTATGGACCGGAAATATAAAATCCGAACACGTCATTAAAACTCGAGCAAACGTAGTTTGGATATTCCTCCGAAGCAAAACTATATTTGAAAGAGACCTCTTCGCCCGAAGGAATGAAGTCAAAAGTAAGTACAGCCACATCATTCATCGACTGAGTGTTGCCTTGTCCTCTCAAAGTATTGGTCAATGCAATGGAGATACCGTCTCCGTTTGAGGTAGGCGAAGCCGTACTGCTCTCGGTACTCGAATAGTTTCCGCTTCCTCCATCGCTACAATTACCGGTTACCATTACAATTCCTGCAGCCACCGGCATATTCGGACTTTCTATCGCTCCATTGGTAAAAATACCCACGGCATTACTGTTAATCACCTCCTGACCATTAAATTTCGCATTACTAATCTGCACACCTCCCCCTGCAAAGTATCTGTTGAGCAAGGTATCGACCCTCATTCCCTGAACACCCGTAACACTCACCTGTGCAAAGCCCGCAAAGCTCGCAACAAGGAACAATCCTAATACAAAAAGCCTCTTTATCATAATCTTAACTCTTTTGTTTAACAACTTAAATTCCGCAAAACGTCATAATTCCAAACAATGTGTAACCTTAATATAAGGACACTTCATATACTTTCTTTGTTTTGAAACATGCCCGTTTTTCAGTCTGCTAAATTACTACAAAAAAAGCGATTGAGCAAATTTGTCATCAAAAATTATTTTTGTACCTTTGCTCTGCAAATAGTCATAGTCAGAAAACAACATATTTGAATGAAAAATATAATGAAGAAAATACTGCTTGTATCGCTCATTGTCATCACTTTGGCATCTTGTATCGAGCAACCTCCCGTGCCAAAGCCCAAAACCTATTTGAGACTTGGCACACCTGAGCCTCAATATGTGCTTTTCCGAGACCAAACCATGCCTTTTGAGTTTGAATATCCCGACTATGGCAAAATAATTCCCATAAAAAGCGACGACAGAGCAAGCAAATGGTTCAATATCAGCTTCGATTGCTACGGCTTTGAGGCAAATGTGAGCTACATACCGATAAAAAACGACACCGCCTTGGCATATATGGTGAACGATTGCTACACATTTTTGGACAAACACAAGAAATTCTCGTCGGGAATTATCGAACGACAATACGAAAATACCGAAAAACGAGTATTCGGAACAGCGTTTGAAATCAAGGGAAGCGAAGTTGTTTCACCATATCAGTTCTATATCACCGACAGCAGCCGACATTTTTTGCGGCTTGCCCTTCACTGCAAAACAGCTCCAAACAACGACTCCTTGTCTGCCTACATCAAGCGAATACAAACAGACTTGGAGCATCTGATAAGCACATTCAGCTGGAAATGACGCCAAACGAATAAACCACAATGAGAGATGAAACGACCGATTTGCCTTTTTATTCTCTGTTTTCTTGCTCTTTGCATCAACGCTCAGCAAACCTACAAAAACATCGACCTTATCATCAAAGGCAATCTTATTCCCCTTGCCGACAATGGCTATGAGAAAGAAATGAACTCCGCTTCCGTAACCCCATATCTGAGAAATTACATTCCTTCAATCGAAATCGGGCTAAACAACACTTACTTTTTCGATTTCAGATACAGAGTTTTGTTATCAGAAAAGCAGATTGAGACAAGCCTTTCGGGAAATCCTCTGAGCTTAAACACAAAAACGACTGCACGACACCGCTGTTACTCCTATTCTGTGGCAGGCGGATACAATGTTTTGAAAAATTGCACTCGTCATGTGGCAAAAATTGCACTCGTTGCGGGAATTGTACAAAACAGAACAGAGAACTGCGAGAATAACACGGCAAGCAACAGCTACTTTTTCCAAATCGGCTCCGAAATATCGTACAGATACTTCCCGTGGAAGCACTTCGGCTTTGGTGCAAGCTACGAATTTTCTTACGCAAACGCCTACAACAAAGACCCTTTCATCAGTTGCTTCAATCTAAACATCAACCTCAGATTTTAAGACAATATTCCACTCAAATAAAACGCCGTTTTTTCAAAATAAAACGGCGATTCGTCAAAATAAAACGGCGATTCGTCAAAATAAAACGGCGTTTTGTTTGAGCAAAACGCCGTTTTATTTTCCAAAAAGGGGAGTTTGTTATTCCTCAACCTTATCTTCTTCCAAATCGATGAGCTTTTTGGCATTCAAAATCTTGTACCAAGAAAACAACTTCCTCATGTCGGACAAATACACTCTGTCTTTGTCATATTCCGGCAACACCTGCTCCATGTAGGAACGTATTTCCTTTTCGGGAGCCTTGTTGTCTATGCAGTCGCCGCCGTTTTCCTTCTCGTATATCTTTTGAAAAACTTTCTTCAACGAAATATCATTTTCAACAGTAAAGATACTGATGTCTTCCAAAGAGGATATTTTCTCGTGTGCAAAGGCAGGATAACGTCTCGAATCGGTAAGAGACTCAACCAAAGCACCACTTTTGGTCTGTGAAATGAGCTTATACAAACCGGGTTTACCCGAAATAGATAGAATTGTGCTTAAATCCATTTTTACTAATCTGCTTATTTGATGTTTATTACTACTTAATTCTTATTTCATTTCCCATTACGCTGACTACATCTCCGCTTCTGAGCTTTGCCCTCTTGCGACTTTCTCTCTCTCCGTTGAGCTTCACAAGTCCGTCCAAGACCATTTGCCCTGCCATTGCACCATTTTCGGCAATTCCCACGGCTTTCAAAAGCTGTGTAAGTTGAATGTATTCATCGTTTTCTCTCAATTCAAATTCCATTGTCTTGTTTTTTGCAAAATGAGAGTGCAAATATACGGCATTATTGGCAACCACAGCTCAAAAAAGCACAAAAAAACGCCTCCGAAGCAAGTTTTTCGGAGACGTTTTTTGATTGATTATTATATTAAATCCGGATTGTTATTTGGCAACTCTTTCGAGCCACTTAACCATTCCGAACATAACGCCCATGGAAATCAAGCATATCACAACGAATACGCTCCAACAGATCCACAAAGGAATACTATTGTACATCATTGAACCCAAGAACAAGAACGCATTACCCACTGCTGTTGCTCCGAGCCACAATCCCTGACACAAACCAAGCATGTGCTTAGGTGCAACCTTAGATACGAATGACAATCCCAAAGGAGAGATAAACAATTCTGCAACCGTCAAGAAGAAATAGGTTACAAAGAATACCCACACTCCTGCTCTTGCAGCCTCTTGGTCTGCCTCAGGACGAGCAAGGAACTCTTGAGCCGAAGGATAGTCCATAACAAATGAGAACACTGCAAGGAATATGTATGCCAAAGCTGCCAATCCCATACCTATACCAATCTTTCGAGGTGTTGAAATAGTCTTTCCTTTTCTTGCCAAGGCTCCGAAAATAGCCATGATGACAGGTGTCAAAACGATTACAAAGAACGGATTGATTGCCTGCAAGAACTCGGGAGCCACTGTGGAGGTATCCATAAAGTCTCTTGCGAACAAAGAGAATGAAGCACCATTTTGGTGGAATGAGAACCAGAAGAAAATTGCTATTCCGAGAACTGCAAACAAAGCATATAGTCTTTGCTTGATTTCTTTTGCCATTGCAGCCTTTTCTTCAGGAGTATAATTGACACTTTCTGTTGCTGCTTTCTTTGCAGGAGTAGGAAAGCCCTTCTTGGTGCAAAGGAATATGGTCAAAGAGATGAGCATTGCAAGCACAGAAGCGATGAATGAGAAGTGTACTCCTTGGTTGAATACTTCCAAGTAGGCATTAGGATCAAACGTACTGCCGGCATTGAGAACAGCTTCCGAAGAGAGCTTGGTGTAGTTCTCCAACTTGTCGCCGCTGAGCGTACCCGAAAGTTGCTCATGACACAATGCAGGCAACTTGGCATTGTAGATAAATCCATTAACTTTCAACCACCAAGAACGGATAAGCGGAGCAACAAACGGAGCTATCAATCCGCCAATGTTGATAAACACATAGAAGATTTGAAATCCGGAGTCTCTCTTCTCTTTTGCGATTTTCAAAGCCTCAGGTCCTTTCTTGGCTTCCTCAGCCTCAAAGTTGTCGTACATTTGTCCCACAATAGCTTGCAAATTGCCCTTAAACAAACCATTACCAAAGGCAATCATCAACAAGGCAAAGCAAGTCAAAGGCAACAACCATGAAGTGTTAGCACTTGTTGCCGTGATAGGAATTGCCAACAAAATGTATCCTGCTGCCATTGTGAGCAATCCTTTTTGTATTGTACCCTTGTAATTTTGAGTTTTGTCGGCTATGATACCGCCAACCAAGCTCAAAATGTAAATACCGCAGTAAAAACAAGAGTAAATAATCGCTGCAGTTGCGTCACTCAAGCCAAACTTGGAGCAGAGAAACAACGTAAGTACGGCATTCATAATATAGTAGCCAAAACGCTCTCCCATATTACTTAGGGCTGCCGATATAAGCCCCTTTGGGTGTCCTTTTAACATCTGTCTTTTTGGTTTTTTGTTATTAAATTATTACTTTACTCAGTTTGAATTTGCAAATATACAACCAATTTGGCAAATTTCCCAAAGCATAAGAAAGATAATTTGCAATAAAACGCCGTTTTGCAGAAATAAAACGCCGTTTCAGTCGGGCAAAACGGCGTTTTATTTTGCTGAAACGGCGTTTTGGTTTTCTATTTTTGCTACCTTTGCAACCTGTTTGACTTCATGACTTTACAAAAGAAACTATGACACAACTCTCAGGAGAAAAAAGGATACTCGGAATTGACCCGGGAACGAACATTCTCGGTTATTCGATTGTGCAACAGTGCGGCAAAAGTGTTCAACTGCTCACAATGGACGTCCTTGTTTTGGGAACAAAAGAAGAAATGAACACAAAAATGAAACAACTCTTCGACAAGGTTACCCAAATCATCGACACCTATCACCCCGATATGCTTGCAATCGAAGCACCCTTCTTCGGAAAAAACGTACAGTCGATGTTGAAACTCGGAAGAGCTCAGGGACTGTGCATTGCCGCCGCCTTTTCTCGCAGCATTCCCTTTGTGGAATACTCTCCACGCAAAATAAAACAATCAATCACCGGAAACGGAGCTGCTTCCAAAGAGCAGGTAGCAAATATGTTGAGAAGAATATTTCACTTTGACGACATTCCGGAACACTTGGACGCAACAGATGCCTTGGCGGTTGCTTTGTGTCATTGTTATCAGAATGATATACCCCAAGAAGTTGAGAAAACGAAGCGTTCGGTCGGGAAAAAGACCTCATGGGCCGCATTCGTAAACCAAAACCCCGACCGTTTGAAGTAAACAGCCGGGGTTTGCTTTTCTTTTGTCGAAAGGATTTCCGACAACTATTGTTCGTGAGAACAAGAATGGTGAGCCGCACAAGCAACACCGCTGTCGGCAAGTCGGTCTTGAAGATAAGCCTCAACAACAGCCTCAGCCTCGCCGCTACAACCTCTTATCACTCTTATGCCATTGTATTCCAATACATTCTTTGCTCCCTCTCCCATGTTGCCTGCAAGCATCAGACTGACGCCACGCTCTGCGAGAATGGTGGCAACACCGGATTTGCAGCCACAACCCTCAGGTGCGGGAAGGGTTTCAACACTTACAATTCTCTTATCCTCAATCGTATAAATGGCAAACTGTTCGCAATGACCAAAGTGGTCATCTACCATACTGCCTCTTGTTGGTAATGCTATTTTCATGTCTTTTTCTGTTTTTTAAGTCTTCAAATATAAGAATCGGAGGCTTGAACATGAGAATCCAAATCAAACCCCCGACTAATCAAAATTCATAAATTATTGCTATCTTACTCTTATCTTCTGTCCTGCTCTTATCTTTGTACCCTTGATATTGTTGAGACGAGCGAGTTTTTTTACCGTTGTGCCATGACGTTTGGCAATTGCACCGAGTGTATCTCCCTTTCTGACAGTGTAATACTTGCCACCCTTGCTCGCCTTGCTTGAAGAAGAGCTTGCAAGAGAGCGTTGCGACGAGGTAGTCTTGCCACCGTTTTTGAAATACTCTCTTGTCAGATAAAGGGTTTCATCTTTCAGTTGGAAATTAGCAAAGTCTATTACTTTCTCGGGGTTGATTGCAGCTCCCAAATATCTTATTTCCAAATGGAGATGAGGACCTGTCGAACGGCCTGTGCTTCCTCCCAAGCCCAAAACCTCACCTGCTTTTATTTCTTGGTTTGGTTGTACATTTATTTTGGACAAGTGTCCATAATAAGTCTCCAATCCGTTGTCGTGGCGTATCACAACAAGATTGCCATACGCCCCTGCTCTCTTGGCAATTCTCACTTTACCGTCAAACATCGCCTTTACAGGGTCTCCCGTTCTCAATCCCAAATCAACACCATAGTGCCAACGTCTTCTCCTTGGTCCGAAATGCGAAGTAACCCTGCCTTCGTAAGGACAGGCATAGTATTGCTTTTTGTCATGATTTACTAACCGAACTTCAATCGGCTCGGTTATTTTGGTGTAATCAAATTTGTGTTGATAGTAATGAATAGATGAATTGTCAAAAGAAGCATACAAGATGTCATCTTCGCTTTCGGCTGCCGCATCGTCCTCAATGCTGTTGTTGGCAAACTGAATGAATGAAGTGTTCAGCTTGTTTGTATCTCTGACTATTCCTATTGTATAACTCGAACTTTCTGTTTCTACATTGGTTCGGTTCCTCATCATTCCTCTCTCGTGGATTTGTGCCACCGCAACAACGGGTAACACTGCTGCCACAAGGACTAATAAACTCTTTACTTTGTTTCTAAACATACAATTTCTCTTTCTGCCGGTTCAACTCCTCCTCCCCGCTCCGCTCTTTCGGCGTTTCACCACTTTTGGAACGACAAAGATACGATTATATTTTCATTCCCACAAGTTTTTCAAACATTTTGTTGTTGAAAACCCTCATTCAGACACTCTCTTAAAGCGGTCTGTGAGCCGCTTTAAGTAAGTCATTTACAGTCTTTACGGGATTAAAATAATCAATCGGCGTTTCAACAAAAAAAGTAAGCCACTCTGCCATTGCACCATTCCATAATCCGGGTCTTTCTTGGATTTTTATTTTGGCAGATTGCTGTGTTTTTTCGGAAATAAAGCCTGCATTTTCATCTACAAAGGCGTTCAACTCAAACTTATTGCCTCTATGGTCAGTCAAAGAGCAGACAATATCGACCGGATTGAAGTGTGTAGAAGAAAGGAATACCTTATTATATTGTTCGTTACTCAAATCAATTTGCGATTTCTCGACTATCTGCAAGCGAGGATTGCTTTCGCCAACCCAAAATGGTCCTCCGCCTGGCTGTCCCTCGTTTTTGACCATCGAACACACCCTTACAGGTCGGTGAAGCAAAGAATAGACATAATCAAAGTAGCTTTCATTGTTCTCAAACTCACTCTCACAACGCAGTTTCACCCTCAAAGTATTCTCACACAAGTCTTTAATTCTCTGTTTCAAACTTTCCGAATAGTCTTTGCTCTCTATGTCGAACAAAATCGCATCAATCTTTTGCTTTATCGTCAAAAGAAAACCGCAAAGTGCTTTCTTATATTTGTAATCGCCTGTTTTGAGGGCATCTTTCTCCACATTGTCGATATTTTTCACCCAAACAATGTCGCCCGAAGTCTCTTGCAAATTCTCAATCAATGCTCCGTGTCCCGAAGGTCTGAAAATCAATCTGCCCTTGTGGTCTCTTGCGGGAGTGTTGTCAAGATTGACCGCAATGGTGTCGGTAGAAGATTTCTGCACACTGAGTTGTATGTCATATTTTACTCCGAATGTTGCCTCATAACGGGGCAAGACCTCATTCAGAAGACTTTGCACCTTATCAAGATGCTGTGGCGATATGGTAAAATGAAGATGAATGTGTTTGTCTCGGTTTACGCAAAAATTGGCTGCCTCAACAAGATGTTCTTCCAAGGCGGTTCTGACTTGCGAACCATAGTCGTGGAACAATATCAAAGCCTTCGGACTTTTACCATAGTCCAATCCGTCGGGTTGAAGTATGGTTTTGACAATTTGTTTGTACTTTCGCTCTGCAAGATATGTCGAAAGGCTGCCTCCTTGCGTCTTCAATTTGTCGTCAAGCACCGCAGCAAAAGCAAATTTGTCTATGTTGTCAATCAATTCCGATACTTGCGGACACTCTTCTATTGATTTGTCGCTATCAACATAGTCATACAAATCTTTGAACATTCTGCTTGCCGCACCCGAGGCAGGCACAAACTTTGCCAACACATACTTGTCTTTGTCTTGTTCAAAGGCTTGACAATAAGTTTCAATCATCTGAGACGACAAACGCTCAATTCCGTCTCCTGCCCTTGCCGCTCTCACCACATCGGAGGGGGCAAAACCTTTTTGAAAACGCTCAAGCTGCTGCTCAACTTGAGCAAGGCTCAATCCGTGAGTCTCTATTTGTTCCTTATCTTTACAAGAAAAATTCATCTCTATTTGTTTTGGTACATCAAGAAGCAACAAAGACCGGACTTGTTTGTGCAAGCCGGTCTTTTATTTTGCTCAATCGCTATTTTATTCAACCGTTACCGACTTGGCAAGATTTCGAGGCTGATCGACATCTCTGCCCTTTGCTATTGCAACATAGTAAGAAAGCAACTGCAAAGGCACAACCGTCAAAAGCGGAGAAAGACTGTCTATGCTCTCAGGGATTTCTACCACATAGTCTGCAAGTTCTTTTATCTGCGTATCGCCTTTTGTTACTATTGCTATTATCCTTCCCTTTCTCGATTTGACCTCCTGAACGTTGCTCAATATCTTGTCATAAATTCCAAACTTCGGAGCAATTACCACAATCGGCATTTCCTCGTCAATCAAGGCTATCGGACCATGCTTCATTTCGGCAGCCGGATAACCCTCGGCGTGAATGTACGAAATCTCTTTCAACTTCAAGGCTCCCTCAAGGGCAACCGGATAGTTGTATCCTCGTCCCAAGTAAATAAAGTTCCTTGCGTAAGTGAATATTTTTGATATATCCTCTATCTTTGAGGCTTGTTGCAAAATCTCTTCAATCTTTTCGTCTATCGTTTCCAAGCCTTCAACAAGCTGCAAATAGTGTTGTTCGTCAATAGTGCCGAGTTGTCTTCCTATGGTTGCAGACATCATTATCAAAACCGCAACTTGGGTTGTGAAAGCCTTGGTTGAAGCAACGCCTATTTCCGGACCTGCGTGAGTGTATGTGCCTGAATGAGTTGCACGAGCAATACTGCTGCCAACAACATTACAAATTCCGTATGTAAATGCTCCATTGGCTTTTGCAAGTTCTATTGCTGCCAAGGTGTCGGCAGTTTCTCCCGATTGGGATATTGCTATCAAAATATCGTCCGAAAAGATTACCGGATTGCGATACCTAAACTCCGAAGCAACTTCAATCTCCACAGGGATTTTGCAGTAATATTCAAAAAGATATTTGCCTATCAAACCTGCATGCCAAGAAGTTCCGCAAGCCGAAATAAGTATCCTTTTTGCCGAACGAAATCTCTCCATGTTGTCTATTATTCCGCTCAACTTGATCTCTTTCAACTGCTCGTTCACTCTTCCGTTCATACACATTTTGAGAGCTTTCGGCTGTTCAAAAATCTCTTTCAGCATAAAATGAGGGTATCCGCCCTTCTCAATTTCGCTCAAAGAGAACTTCAACTCCTGCACATCGTGTTTTACAACCACATCCGAAAGATTTCTTATCTCCAAATCTTTGTTGCGAGTGAGCTTCGCAACTTCTTCGTCTTCCACATACACCACTTTTTTGGTGTATTCAATAATCGGAGAAGCGTCAGAACCGAGGAAAAACTCGTTTTCGCCTATACCGATAACAAGCGGGCTGCCTTTCCTTGCGGCAATCAACACATCGGGTCTGCCTCTTTCTATCACACCAATAGCGTATGCACCCTCAACCTGCGACAAAGCGTGCTGCACAGCGTCATACAATTCACAAGAATACTTGTCTTTCATGTACTCAATCAGCTGAACAAGCACCTCGGTATCCGTTTCGGTCTTAAAAGAGAAGCCTTCATTTTTCAAAAACTCCTTCAAAGTAAGGTAATTTTCGATGATACCATTGTGAATCAAAGCAATGTTCTTGCTCTGAGAGTAATGCGGGTGAGCATTCACGTCCGATGGTTCTCCGTGAGTTGCCCAACGAGTGTGAGCAATGCCGATTGTACCGCTTACATCCTTGCTTTCACAAAATTTCTCCAAGTTTGCAACCTTTCCTTTGGTCTTAAAAACATTCAACTCGCCCTTGTCGTTCAACAAAGCAACTCCGGCACTGTCATAACCTCTGTATTCCAAACGATGCAAACCCTTTATTAAAATAGGAAACGCCTCTTGCGAACCTATGTATCCTACTATTCCACACATAAACGTAGCTTTTTTCTTGATTATTTCAACGCAAAATTACACAAAAAGCCGATAATACACACTCTTCGAGGCAAAAAAAATCAAAAAAAATTGCATTTACCCTGCCAACAGCTGCTTTTACCCAAAAATTCCGCCTTGAAAAACCGTCAATTCACCCTTCGACTTAAACCTTTACAAATAAAGCTGTTACAAAACGCCGTTTTGGTAAAATAAATCGCCGTTTTATTTTCGTGAAACGGCGTTCTGTTCGGATAAAACGGCGTTTTGCTACGCTTAAATATTGTTAAATGAGATACACCACGCAACAAAAACTTTGAAAACTCGTTTTGTGTTCTGAGTTTTCTGTAATTTTGCAGCCGCTTTTGAGCGATTGAGGGTTTTTCAAAGCCCGAAAATGCAAACAAAACAAGGCTTGCGAAACAACGGAACAAACAATGAATACATCAAATGGAAAAAGTTGAAATGATTAGTCGAGCCTGCGAGTTTTTGTTGTCAAAACGCTCTTGCAGGAATGTAACAATGGACGAAGTAGCTTCCGATTTGGGAATATCGAAACGTACATTGTATGAAAATTTTGAGAACAAGGGGCAGCTCATACTTGAATGTATGGAGTTTATGCACAATAATATTTTTGACAAATGCAACAAGATTGAATCAAAATGTGAAAATGCGTTTGATTTCTTCATGAGTATTGTGAGCCTTATGTGGTCTATTTCGGGCGAAATTTTCACCTTTACATCTGAATTGAAGAGAGTGTATCCCGAAATATACAAACGAGTTTTGACTAAACACGTTCAGTTTGCCAGGGCGAAGGTAAATCAATTTCTTGTGAATGCGAAAAAGGAAGGATTTGTCAAAAAAGACATTGATGAGGAGTTTTTCTTGAACATAATCGAGTTAAACATGATTTATTCCTCACACCCCGACTTTTTGAAGAAGAACTCCAAGTACACTGAGAAAGAGTTGAAGTTCAAATTGCTTTGTACAATAATGCGAGGCATCTCTTCCGTAGAAGGAGTTCAGTATATGGATAATAAGGTAGATAAATGGAACAGAATAATTAAAAACAATTTATAGAGACTATGAGAAAAAAGTTTTTGCAAAGGGTTGGAAACCTTTCCATGTTCTTGTGTTTGCTTGGCTTTTCCCACGCAACATTTGCACAGCAGGAGAAAGACAGCGTTTTGAACTTGGACTTGGCAACCGCACTCAAAATTGCACATGACAACAACCCCACTATAAAAATTGCGGAGTTGGAAATTCAAAGAGTAGATTACAGTAAAAAAGAGGCTTTGGGCAATCTGTTGCCGTCTTTGTCCGCTTCGGGACAATACACCAACAACATAATGAAGTCCGTCATGTTTATGCCCGAGAGTTTCTCACAGATGATGGGAGGACAGAAGTATATGGAAATCGGATACAAGAACTCCTATACCGGAAGCATCTCGGCAGGATTGCCTTTGGTCAATTTCTCTTTGTGGGAACAAATAAAGTCGAAGCAATGCGAGATAGACCTCATCTTGGAACAGGCAAGAGCGTCAAAAATCGACATGACAAAGCAAGTAAAAGACGCATACTTTGCAGTGCTTTTGGCAAAGAACAGCTTGAAAGTGCTTGAAAGAAGCATAAACAACGCAAAGGAAACACTCAAAAGTACAGAAGCAGGATTTGAACAAGGAGTTGTTTCGGAGTATGACCTTATCAGGGCAAAAGTTCAGGTAAACAATCTCAACCCTTCTTACATTGCAGCAAAAAACGGCTTAGAGCTTGCAGTACTTCAACTAAAAATGATATTGTCTCTTCCTCAGGAACAAGAAATTGTGTTTTTGGAAAACTTGGAAGACTTTTCCGACAGAATTGTCAGCGTAACCGATGCAGAAAGTGAGCGAGCTGTGAACAACAACTCCGAATTGAGGCAGTTGGATTTGAACATCATGAGTTTGCAACACAACTTAAAAATGGTAAACAGCCAACACCTTCCTTCTTTGTCGGCATTCGGACAATATACTTACCAAACTCAGGCAGAGGATTTCAGATTTTCGGAATACAACTGGGTAGGAAGTGCTGCCGTAGGCTTGCAGTTGAGCATTCCAATCTTCAACGGAAGAACCGTAGTCAATAAGGCAAAACAACTAAAAATCAGTTTGCAAGAGTTGCAGTTACAAAAACAATATGCTTCCGACGGAATAGACTTGCAAATTCAATCTGCAATCAACAATATGAAAGCAGCACAAGAGCAACTCTCGGTAAACAAAGACGCAATCAGTCAGGCAGAACGAGGATATGAGATTGCAAAGGTCCGTTATCAAACCGGTTCGGGTACAATTCTCGAATTGAACGACAGCGAACTTTCGATGACACAGGCAAACCTCAATTACCAACAATCGTTGTACGACTTTTTGACAGCACAAACAAATTTGGAAAAAGTATTGGGAAGAGAATAGAAAACAAAGAGAATAAAAACAATAACAAAACGTAAAGCAAACAATGAAAAGATTGATTTATTTGGCAGTATTGACACCGATGTTGTTTGTCGGCTGTTCAAAGAAACAAGACGCAAACAAGAAAGCGGCAGAAGAAACTATCAATGTGAAAACCGAAATGGCGACAACACAGGAGATAGACAGGATTTATGAATTTTCTTCGACTGTCGATGCCGAAGTAAAGAACTACATAACATCTGCAGGCGGTACTCGAATTGAGAAAATCATGGTAGAAGTTGGCGACAGGGTCAGAAAAGGACAACAACTTGTCAAAATGGAAAGCACCAACCTCGCAACCACAATGGCACAGTTGGAAAACCTCAAAGTAGAATTGGACAGAATGAAAGCTCTTTACCAATCGGGCGGAGTAAGCAAGCAACAATTAGACCAAATTCAGGTACAATATGATGTTGCCAAAAAGAGTGCAGACAATTTGAAGACCAATATCTACCTTACTTCGCCTATTGACGGAGTTGTAACGATGAGAAACTTTGACAACGGCGACGTTGCCGCAAGCCAACCGATATTGCAGGTAATGAAAATCAACCCCGTAAAGGTCAAAATCAACGTTGCAGAATCTTTCTACACCAAAGTCAAGGTCGGAATGCAAGTTAAGTTGCGTACAGAGACCTTTGGCGATGAGGAATTTGTCGGAAGAATTTCTCTAATCTACCCTACAATAGACCCTGCCACAAGAACATTTACCTGCGAGGTAAAAGTAAACAACGCAAACAGCAGGTTGAAACCCGGAATGTTCGGACGAGTAGAGCTTAACTTGGGAAGAGAAAACGCAATCCTTGTTTCGGACAAGGCAGTGGTTAAACAATCAGGTTCTAACGATCGTTTCGTGTTTGTAGAAAAGAACGGAGTTGCAGAATATCGCAAGGTTACTCTCGGAAGAAGACTTGACGACAAATTTGAGATTGTAAGCGGAATAAACGAAGGAGACAATGTTATCATAACAGGACAATCCAAGCTATTGGACGGTTCAAAAGTAAAAGTAATAAAGTAAATCCACTAAAATCGAATTAAAGAAATGAAGATATACGAAACGTCGGTAAAAAAGCCTATTACCACATCGCTTATTTTTATCGCCATCATCGTTTTGGGACTCTTCTCTTTGAGCAAACTGTCCATTGACCAGTTCCCCGAAATAGAGATGAACACCGCCATAGTCTTGGTGTCCTATCCGGGAGCAAGTGCAGAAGATGTGGAAAACAACGTAACCAAAGTAATGGAAAGTGCTTTGAGTACGGTGAGCGACCTAAAAAAATTGAAATCCACCTCAAAAGAGAATACTGCAATCATAAGTGTCGAATTTAATTGGGGAACAGACCTTGACGCAGCAGTAAATGATATGCGGGACAAGATAGAAATGGTAAAGAGTTATCTGCCCGACGGCTGTTCAAACCCGATGATAATGAAGATTTCGACCGACATGATGCCGATAACTATCATTTCGGCAACAGCAGACGAAAGCACGGCAGCTTTATACAAAATTTTGGACGACGGAGTTGCCAATCCGCTAAACAGAATTAACGGAGTGGGTTCGGTTTCCATATCGGGAGCTCCTCAAAGAGAGATTATTGTCGATTGCGACCCGACAAAGTTGGAAGCATACAACTTGACGGTAGAGCAAATAGGCTCTGTGATTGCAAAGGAGAACGTCAGCACACCGGGAGGTAACATAGACATAGGCTCACAAACCTATTCTCTTCGTATAGAAGGAGAAATGAAAGAAAGCAGTGAGCTTGACGATATTGTGGTTGCCAACTATGGCGGCAAGTCAATCTTCTTAAAAGACATTGCATCAGTCAGAGACTCCGTTCAAGAGAAAGCTCAGGAGAGCTTTGTCAATGGAAAAAAAGGAGCAGCAATCGTAGTACAAAAGCAAACGGGAGCCAACTCTGTGGAAGTTATGAAACAAATCCGCAAGCAGTTGCCAAAAATTCAGAAAGACTTACCTCCTGACATTCAGCTCCAAGAGGTAATGAACACAACTGACAACATTGAGAACTCAATCGCCTCCTTGGTCGAAACATTCGTCTTGGCGTGTTTGTTTGTCGTGATTGTGGTTCTGTTCTTCCTCGGAGAATGGAGAGCAACAATCATCATCATGGTAACAATACCCGTTGCACTGATAGCCTCCTTCATTTACCTGTTTATTACGGGCAATACAATCAACATCATATCTCTTTCCTCCATTTCCATAGCCTTGGGTATGGTGGTCGATGATGCCATTGTGGTGTTAGAAAACGTTACCACACACATAGAGCGAGGCAGCAAACCGCGAGAAGCAGCAATTTACGGAACCAATGAAGTAGGTGTAGCAGTTATTGCAACAACCCTTACACTGATTGCCGTGTTCTTCCCATTCACAATGATGACGGGAATGGCAGGTATTATGTTCAAGCAGTTGGGTTGGATGATTTGTATCATCATGGTTGTTTCCACCGCATCGGCACTTTCACTCACCCCTATGATGTGTTCATTACTTTTGAAAAGAGAAAAAGACAAAACACACAGCAAGCTGTTCACAAAAATATATTCTCCTATCAGAAGAGGATTGGACAAACTTGACGACTTGTATGAAAAACTTTTGACATGGGCAGTAAGACACAAGACGGTAACAATCTGTGTTGCCACCGCAATCTTCGTAGGCTCACTATTGCTCGGTTCATCTATCGGAACGGACTTCATACCCGCATCGGACAACAGCCACATAACAGGAAACCTTTCTTTGCCGGCAGGAGCCAATGTGGATAGAACCAAAGAAATAGCAAAAAGATTTCAAGCCAAGTTGGAGAAAGACTTCCCCGAAGTCAAACAATTTACTTACGATGTGGGAGTTCCGGGAGACGACAGCGACAACTCCTTTGCCATGATGAACGCATCGGGAAGCAATTATATGAGTTTCAGAATAAAACTCACCGATGTAGAGAAGCGAAAAAGGGATATGTTTGAGATTGCCGACGAGTTGAGAAAGGAAATTGCCTCATATACTGAAGTCGAAAAGTTCTCCGTTTCGGCAGGAGGTCAGGGAGGAATGACCTCGGGAAGTACAATCGATGTGGAAATCTTCGGTTACGATTTTGAAACAACAGAAAAAATTGCCCAAACCATCAAATCCGAAATGGAGAAGATACAGGGATTGAAAGATGTCGCAATCGACCGAGATGAGTATGTGCCTCAGCTGCAAGTAGATTTCGACAGAGAGAAATTGGCTTTGAACGGCTTGAACGTGGCAACCGCTTCAACCTACGTCCGCAACAGAATGAATGGTATGACTGCCTCAGTGTTCAGAGAAGACGGCGAAGAGTATAAAATAAAGGTGAGAAACGACCGCTCCCACCGCAGCTCAGTCGAAGATATTGAGAACATCTTGATATACAACACTCAAGGCAAAGCCGTAAGACTATCCGAAGTGGCAAAGGTTGTCGAAAGACAAGCACCACCTTCAATCAAGCGTCAAGACCGAGAGAGAGTTGTCAAAGTATCTGCAACCCTTTATGGCACAACGCTTGATGTTGCAGCGGCAGGAATACAATCTGTAATCGACAAAATGGACATACCTACCGAGATAGGAACAAAAATCGGAGGTTCGATGGAAGACCAGCAAGAGTCATTCTCCGATATGGGAATGTTGTTGATACTTATATTGATGTTAGTCTATATAGTAATGGCAGCACAGTTCGAGAGCCTCCGCTATCCTTTCATCATCATGTTCTCCATTCCGTTTGCCTTTGTGGGATTTATCCTTTCACTCTTCATAACAGGCGAAACGATCAACCTCATGAGCCTTATCGGAGCGATAATGCTTGTCGGAATTGTGGTAAAGAACGGAATCGTTTTGGTCGATTACATCAACCTCAACCGCGAAAGAGGCATGGGTATATCGCAAGCAGTCATCTTGGGAGGAAAATCGAGACTTCGTCCGGTGCTTATGACTTCCATGACAACCATTTTGGGTATGGTACCTATGAGCTTGGGAATTGGAGAAGGCAGTGAGCTTTGGCAGCCTATGGGTATTGCGATTGTTGGAGGACTTACGGTTTCCACACTTGTTACCTTGGTGATAATACCTACGGTCTATTGCGTATTTGCTTCCCGAGAAGTCAAGTCATACCGCAAAAAGAACCTATTGAGATTAAACAACAGAACAGTAAAAGCATAATAAGAGAAATGAAAGCAGCATTTATAGCATACAACCAAGCACACGTAGAGGAGGTGGAGGCAATACTCCACCAACTCTCCATACGAGGCTTCACTCGCTGGCAGGACATACAAGGCAGAGGCACAAAAAGCGGAGAACCCCACTTGGGAACACACGCATGGCCTGCCAAAAACATGGCAACACTCTGCGTAGTCGATGACTATATAGCCCCAATTCTCAAAAAGAGAATACAAGCTCTCGACCGCCAAATGCCCGAACAAGGATTGAGGGTGTTCTTTTGGGAAGTGATAGACGTATAGACACAAACAAAAGTCTGACAACATCACAATAGAAACAAGCAGAAAGAAGAAACCGTCTGACAATCACTCATCAGGCGGTTTCTTTTTCTTGTTTGCCGGAAGCTATATTTCGTTGAGCAACCCTATCACCTTATGTATCTCCGAATACGACTTCAAATCCTCGGGCGAGTTCTTACAAAGATTGCACAATCTCTCAGAATTTGACATCGCCCGTTCCAAATCTCCATTCTCCGTAAGATATTTATATAAGTTGGTTCGTGTGAAATATCGTTTTGTCTTTTCATACCCCGGCATATATTTCTGTAATTCGGGAAGAAGTTGCTCGTAACTCTCATATCGCCGACAAACATCATCGGGCAAGAAGTGCAGCAAGAACCAAAACTCCGTACATGGATTGGTTTCTACAAACATCACCTTTCCTGCATATCTTTTTGCACTATATTTCTTCTTTGCTTGTTGATACACCTGCATTTCGGATGCGTGTTGCAACAATCTGTCCATATCAAACAAGCATACAATATAATCATACTGCTTGCCAAGATAAGCCTCTAATAATTTAAGAATATGATTGATGTCGCTGTGCTGTGGAAAATCCGGTGCAACCTTGAAAGGATAGCGACACGCCACTCTCAAACTATCGAAATAAAACCATTCTGTTGCTCCCTCGCCTATTATAGCAATACTATTTGTTACTATCCGCCTCATACTACTCGCCTATGTTTATATACAGATTACCCAAAAATGGTAACTTTACTAATTTTCCCTGCTTGTAGGCATTGTAAGGAGAAAGATTCTTATGTAGTCCCAAAGAAGACAATCGCACAATTTTAGTTTCACCAAGTTCATCTTTATCTGTAAACCATATCGTATCACGACGAATGAAATCTTCACTGAGGAGATTGATGTCATGTGTGGTAAAAAGCATTTGGGACGTTCCCTCACTGTTTGCCAAAAATACCTTTATGAAATAAGCCAACAGCTCATAATGAATACTTGTCTCCACTTCATCGATTGATACAAAGCGGTTTGTTTTTAAGAGAAAATTCAATATCACCGCCATTCCCAAAAATCTCATTGTGCCATTGGATTCGTATTCCTCCGACAAGTCATATAGTTTATCTCCTGCCTTATGCTTGAAAGTCAGTTCCGTATTTGTAATCTTACCCTTGCTTAACATTTCTGCCTTTGCTTCTTTGTCTATCAGAGCATTCTGAATCAGTTGTTCCAATTCGGGGGTGATAGGCTCTTCCTCTTCGTGCAATGCAATATCTTCTATGTTGAAATCAGATGCTTTCAGAAAGTTCAATATAAATTTCTTCAAATCGCCTGTCTCATCTCTATTTAATTGCGATTTGATATATCCCGAAAGCCGCATATTGGGAGCCAATACATCTTTTATCTGCTTGGCAAAATAATCGTACACATCATTCAGCTTGGTGCGTTCAACGTTACTTTTTCCAAATGCGGCAAGCACACTGCAATTATTAATGGCATTCCCCGATATAATATCGCGGCTCTTTCTCGTCAGTTTAAGATTAACACCAAAATCTATGGTTGTGGAGTCAGTTGCGGCATCATAACTTCGAACATATAATTTGGCAGGACGAATAGAGTCATAAACAATCAACGTCTCGGAATAGATATGCTTGGAATCTAATTCAAAACTAAGAATATATTTCGATTGATTGATGTAGAACGACATCGACATCTTCGTTGGTTCATTCCTCGAAGTGTCATCTAACATGAACGGCACTACCCCTGTTTTCTCATTTCTATTTTTAGGAGTTGCCAAAACTAACATTTTGAAGAACTGTATAGCATTTAATATATTGGTCTTACCGGAAGCATTAGCTCCGTAAATAATTCCCAACTTCAACAATCTTACACCCTTCTTAACCTCATACGAATACTCATCAGACATAAAAGTATCTGACGAAGTCTCAAAACTGATTTTCTGTGCCGATTTAATGGAGAAAAAATTCTCTATGCTAAACTCTGCTATCATAATCGCTGAATTTATCTTTTTGCAGTGCAAAGATACAAATAAAACATCAAATACCAAATTATAAAACCGATTATTGTAGAAAAATTCCACAAACCGAATACAAAATAGACCTACTGTCATTTATCTAAGATACGACTTGACAAGATTTCAAAAAGATTGCACATTCGGGGCAAAATTTCATATCGCCCGTTCCAAATTGACAATCGAAAGAACATACGGACACTTGTCAAACAGTAGTTTTGCAGATATGGAGGCATGCTTTCGGAATAGCAATTTTGTTTCTATCAATACCGATTAACTATTGGCAAGCAAATTATTTAACATTTGACACAAAAACATACATCACTTTACGCTTTTGCCCTGCATGGCGAAAACCTTTGTTTGTTGCAAGTCCTGCGTGGCGATTCGCTTTACGTGAAGGCTGTGTAGGCTGCCCCTACTTGGCGTAACAACATTGTTTCTCCCCTCTTTCGGACTAAATAGGAGTTGTAGTTCAACCTATTAAACAGAAGACGGCGTTTCGATATATTGAAACGCCGTCTTCTGTTTAAGAACTTGGAGTAATTTTCTCTGCCTTGCCTTTATGCAAGAGTTGGCCTCTTGGTTTTGTTGTACCACAACACAAAGCAGGCAAGAGAGACTACCACTGCCGACAGGGCGGGAATGTATGCCAAAGCAGGGTTCATGCCAAAGCCTTCGGGTGCAACGCATATATAGGATACACAGACCGAGGTCATAAAGAGTGCAGGCAGCATGGTCATAAGGTAATAGAAGCCTTTTTTCTCTCTGACAAGAAAGACCGTGATTGCCCAAAGGGTGAAGACCGAGAGGGTTTGGTTTGCCCATGCGAAGTATCGCCAAATAAGGTCGAAGCCTGCCGCATCTTTGAGGCTGTAAAGCAACAATCCTACGGCAACCACAAAGAGCGGAATGCAGATAAGAAGTCTGTTGGCTATGCTTTTTTGGTTGAGTTTAAGAAAGTCGGCAACTATCAATCGTGCAGAACGAAAGGCGGTATCGCCGCTTGTTATCGGTGCTGCAATCACTCCCAACACTGCAAGCACGCCTCCCACTGTTCCGAGCCAGCTTTTGGTGATGTCGTTCACGATTATGGAAGCATTACTTTCTCCCATTCCGTTTTCCTGATAGAAATAGGTTGCTGCGGCTGCCCAAATCAATGCCACAATACCCTCAACTATCATCGCTCCATAAAAGACAGGGTGTCCGTTTCGCTCACTCTTCATACAGCGAGCCATGAGCGGACTTTGAGTTGCATGAAATCCCGAAATTGCTCCGCAGGCTATGCTGACAAACATTATCGGAAAGATAGGAAGTTTGTCGGCAGAGGGGTGAGTGTTAGACATATTTTGCCAAAGCTCGGGAAGAGCAGGGTGATGAACATAAAGCATTACCAACACACCCAAAGCCATGAACAAAAGAGCTATTGCAAACAGAGGATAAACCTTGCCGATGATTTTATCAACCGGGAGCAAGGTTGCAAAGATATAGTAGAGGAAGATGACCACTATCCAAAACGTAAGCCCGAGAGAACCTGTGGTAAAGTTGGCAAGAAGTCCTGCCGGTCCTGCAACAAAAACAGCTCCTACCAACACCATGAGAATAACGACAAAAATCCTCATCACAAGTTTTGCCTGCTTGCCGAGGTATCGTCCGATAATCTCGGGCAGGTTTTCTCCACCGTTTCTCACCGAAAGCATACCTGCAAAGTAGTCGTGAGTTGCTCCTGCAAAGATACTTCCAAGCACAATCCACAAATAAGATGCCGTTCCGAACTTTGCTCCCATGATTGCACCAAAGATAGGTCCGAGACCTGCAATGTTCAAGAACTGAATCATAAATAATTTCCATGTAGGCATCGGGATATAATCCACTCCGTCTGCTTTTGTGAGTGCAGGTGTCGGTCTGCTATCAGCACCAAACACTCTCTGAGCAAAACGTCCGTAGGTAAAATAGCCTACAATCAAAGCCAAAAGGCAAATCGTAAAAGATACCATATCAAAAACGTTTTATTTTGCTTTGCAAAATTAGATACTTTTTTGCCAAACAAACAAGAAAAAGCAAAGTTTATTTGTTCATTTGTCCAATAGAAGGTTGAAATAAAGTCTTTCGGGAAGGGGGTTTCGAGTACCTTGCAAGGATTTTATCATATATGGGGAGCGGAAATCTTCGCTTTGGGTTTGCAAAAGGCGTGAGGGTTGCAGCAAATCGCACAGATTGTTTTGAGTATAAACATATCCCAACAAACAATCCGCATAAGAGGTATCTTTGCCCAGAGAGTCCAACACCACCACTTTGTCGTCTTTTTTGAGCGTAACTGCCATTGCACACACCTCTTCTTCTTCCGACATATAGTATATGTCGTATCCTCCCTGCTGATACAAAGACAAATCGCCCTCAGAGTGCATAACGCTGTTGTCTCTTGTCTCTGCAAGGCGTCGATATGCAGCTATGTCTATCGAGTGTGAGCGTTCAAAGCAAAGGTTCTTGGTCTTGATACTTTCGGAAAGCTCCTTTTTGTATGCTGTCATCTTGTGCGAACGGCAACAGCGAAAAGAGAGCCTCTCATAATAGTCGATAAGCCCCTCGGAAGCTGCAATCAAAAAAAGATAATCATATCCCGAAGAAGACAATATGCGTTCGGTTTGTTGCAAAAGACCGCTTGCCAATCCGCTGCCTCTGTATTGCGGCACAGAACAGAAAGCATAGAGATATGCCCCCTTATATTCTGCGGAATTTATCCTGAGAGAATAGTCCAAAATAAAGAGCATGGCTTGCAACTCTCCATTATTTTCCGAGCAAAAGAAGTGTCGATTGTCAAAATACAAGTTCAAAAACCTTTCGACAAACTCTTCGCTATCGCCAAAGGTCTTGCACCACAGTTCTTTTGCCTGCTGTCTTATCGGTTCGGGCATAGTGTTGCGATGTCTTTTTCAATCAACATATAAGGGTGGTAAGAGAGCTTTGCCTTTCGCAGTCCTTCCAATCCCAAGTCTTCCTCTCGGTTTATGTATTTGAAGTTTTGGGGAAGATGCTCTGCCATTTGTTGATTGATTATGGCAAATGCCCCCTCAAAGTTGCGGTCTGCTTTCTCTATGTGTACGTCAAAAGTGTCGTTGTTTATGCTGCTGCCAAGGCTGAATGCCACAATTTTGCCCTCTACTCTCACCGCTGCCGCAACAACTCCCAAGTCCTCCATATTTTCTATCAAGAATCGGATAATTCTTTTCTCGTTTTGGTAATCTGTTTCGGCGTTTGGGTTCTTCAAAACGGCGTCTTGTAACCACAACTCTTCCAAGCACATACACTCTTCCATATCTTCACTTCTCAAAGGCGAGAAAGTCCAATTGTAGAGAGAAGAGAACTTGTTGATGTGGTTGCGTTTGGCTTGGTATTTGCGACCTTTGAGGTATTGCAAGTCTTCTCTCAGATAGAGATAATCGAAAAAATCCCGCTTAGCTTCAAACTCGAAAAGCTCTCTGTGGCGTTGTGTCAAATCCTCTTTGCGGCAAACCATGCTCATAGGCAGGTTGTTTTCTCTTGCATCTTCAATAAGCAAATCCAACACCCTCTCACAGTCTCCAAATCCAAAGGGATAATGATACGAAACCTCTTTTGGGGTCGGATAGTATATCCTTGTAACAAGGCAGTTATCTACAATCGCATACTCTCCCGAGTAGAGAAAAGAATAAGCACACAGATTGCCAAACGAAGACTCGGCATTTCTGTGGTATCTGTAAGGATAGAATTGTTCAAAGATTTTTCTATCGCCAACTCCTACGCTTTTGAACTCAATCATCTCAAAAAAATTTGCCTGCAAAATTACAAAAATAATTACCTTTGCATCTTGTGAATGCTGCCCAAATTGCGGTTTGCATTCCAGACAGAGTGCGAGAAAGGATTTTCTCGCTCTTCAAAAGCAAACAAAACACTCGACATGGAGATTATTATAGAACAACAAGCCGGTTTTTGCTTTGGTGTGGTTTCTGCAATCGAGACCTGCGAAAGGGAGTTGGCAAAAAACAACGCTCTTTACTGCATTGGGGACATTGTTCACAACAGCGAAGAAGTAGAGAGGCTGAAACGCTTGGGATTAAAGATAATAGAAGTGGGAGATTTGGAGAAAATGAGAGACTGCAAAGTGATGATAAGAGCGCATGGTGAGCCTCCCGCAACCTATCTTACCGCAAAGAGAAACAATATAGAGATTATTGATGCGACTTGTCCGATTGTGTTGAAGTTGCAACGCGATGTAAAGCGTGGTTATGAGCAAATGAAACAACAAAACGGACAAATAGTCATCTTTGGCAAGAAAGGACACGCCGAAGTTGTGGGCTTGGAGGGACAGACCGACAACACGGCAGTGGTTGTCAGCAAAATGGAAGACTTGGACAAGATTGACTTTTTGCGACCTCTTCATGTTTTTTCTCAAACCACCAAAAGCAGAGAAGAGTTTGAGGCAATAGTGGAACAAATAAGGCAAAGGAAACAACAACTTGGCAAAGAAAGCGAACTACTTGTAACAGACAGCATCTGCAAACGAGTAGGTTCGAGAAGCAAAACGCTGTTGGAGTTTGCCGACAAGGTGGAAGCCGTGCTGTTTGTGAGCGGAAAGCACTCCTCAAACGGCATATATCTCTATCAACTCTGCAAACAACACAAACCGCAGACCTATTTGATAAGCAGCAAAGAAGACATATCGCTGAAAGAAATGACAAAATACAACACAATCGGCATAAGCGGAGCAACCTCCACCCCCATGTGGCTGATGGAACAGATAAGAGACTATGTACTTGAAGCATTTGAAAATCACAAACTTTAAGAATATCGCCCAATTTGACCAAGACTTCAATCGGATTAACTGTTTTGTGGGCAATAACGGCGTTGGCAAGACAAACATTCTCGATGCAATTCACTATCTCAGTTTTTGCAAGAGCTATTTTACCAACAGCGATTTTGACTCCATAAAGTCGGGAGAAGATTTCTTTTCTGTCAGCGGTCTGTGTGTGGGAAACAACAACATAGAAAACTATTGCTGCACCCTGCAACGCACCGGCAAAAAAGTCTTCAAGCATTCCGACAAAGCATATTCGAGACATTCGGAACACATAGGCAAGCTCCCTTCGGTCATCATCACCCCGGGCGACCACAACCTGATTGACGGAAGCAGCGAAACGAGAAGAAAATTTGTAGATGTCTCCATTTCTCAACACGACAACACCTATCTCAAAACCCTCATTTGCCACAACAAAGCACTGAGCCAACGAAACAAACTGCTCAAAGACTGCAAAAGCGGAGCGACACTCGATATGGTGATGATGCAAATTGTTGAAGAACAAATTGCCGCCTATTCTGCTGCAATACAACAAAAACGCAAAGACTTCTTTGAAGACTTCTCTGTACCCTTTTCTCGTTATTATTCGCTCATTGCAGGAGAGGGCGAACAAGTAAGCCTTGAATACAAAACGTACTCGGGAGACATTCTTTCGCTTCTGCAAGAAAGCAGAGACAAAGACCTGATTTTGGGCTTTACCACCAAAGGCACTCACCGCGACGACCTTGTTTTTTGTCTCAATCACAATCCCGTCAAGACCTTCGGCTCTCAGGGACAACAAAAAACTTATCTGCTTGCCCTCAAACTTGCTCAATTTGATTACCTTTGCAGCAAACTCAAAACCAAACCTCTTCTGATGATAGACGATATATTTGACAAGCTAGATTTTCAAAGAGTGAATATGTTGCTCAAACTCATTGCCGACAAGAGGTTCGGACAGATTTTCATAACCGACACTCACCAAAGCCGCATAGAGGAACTTATTGACAACGAATTGAGAGACTGTACCAAAATATTCAAGCTATGAAGAACCAAAGCGAAGACTATCCCAAAAGAAATCGTGCCACGTCAGAAGCAAAAGAGCTTCCGTTGCAAAGCATTCTGCAATCGTGGTTTGACAATCATGACATAAGCGTCGAGTTTGACGAGGGAGAAATCATAGACGCATGGGAAGAGATTACGGGCGGCATTGTAAAGAAACTAAGCAAAAGAGTATATGTGAGAGACAAAGTTCTCTATGTGTGTGTCAATGCTCCGGCTCTCAAAAGCGAGCTTATGATGATGAGAACAGCACTCAAAGACAAGCTGAACGAACGCTTGGGAGCAAAGAGAATAAAATCCATAATAATAAAGTAATAATCTATATGCACAAACTCAAAGAACTGCTTGACAATTCTGCCATAAGAAAGTGCATATCTCTGCTTTCGACCGATGTATTGGTAAGAGGAGCAAACTTTCTGCTCATTCCCGTCTTTCTTCACCTGATGACAAAGAACGACTTTGGAGTTTATGGTTACCTTTACAACTTTGCGATGAGCTGCTCTTTGATTTTGAACCTCGGCTATCATGTTGCACTGCCAAAGCTCTATGTTCAGACCTCGGAAGACAAGCAAAGCAACTCTTCTATGCTCTTTACCCTCACCACTCTTCTCTTTTCGTTTGTCTGCTGTGTGTTTCTGCTCTTCTACCTCACCGACTTGGACTTTAAGTTCTTCAACATAGTAAACAAAGGCGAGAATGCACAGTTCGATTACACCACCTACCGACACTATCTCTTTGTGGCAACAGCCTCGATGATATTTTCAAACTTCTTGACCTACTATTTCATTTCCTCAAAGAAGATAAAGAACATTCAATTCTTCAATCTTATACGTTTGTTTCTTTGCAACGGAACGGCAATCCTTGTTCTCTATTTGAGCAAAGACACCGACACTGTTATGCTCCGCCTTTGCTGCACTTACCTTTCCGAACTGCTTCTTTGCATACTGTTCTTTGGAGGTGTGATACGGCAGATGAGAGCCGTCTTTTGCCGCAACTATGTTACAAAAGCCCTCAAAATAGGACTGCCTATTTGTTCTGTTGCCTTAATAAACACCTTTATCAACTTTGGAGACAAACAATTTGTGATGATGTACTGCGGCAACGAAACAATGGGAGCATACAACCTTGCAACAACCCTTGCCACCATTCCTCTGATAGTCTTTCAGTCTTTCAACTTCGTGTGGCTGCCCGACTTTTTGGCAGAAAAAGACTTGGCAACCCTCAATCGCAAGACCAATCGCAATGCAAAACTTGTCTTTCTCGTACTATTGGGAGTGTCGCTTGTTGTGTGGATAGGAACATACTTCCTTTTGCTGTTGGGAGTGTTCCCGCAGAACTATAAAGAAATCATATCCTTTCTGCCGATACTGCTCCTCTCACAAATATTTGCCTCAATGATTTTGTATTACTTCAACAGCTTCACCTACTTTGAAAAGACATACATACCGATGATTGTTTCGATTGCCTCGGCTGCTTTGAGCTATGTGCTTTATTCTGTTTTGGGAAAAGCCTTCGGCGTTATGGGAATAGCAACCGCACTCACGGCGGTCAATCTTTTGGTGGCAACATCCTATATGCTCCTTTCAAAGAGATATATCAAAAGAGCAAGACAATTCTTATAGGATTGACTTACCGCTACGAAATGATATTGTGTTTCAACACAATAACTAACCTGTTTTTTTTGTGCAACAAAATCTTGACTATTTCCAATAACATGGTATCTTTGCAAAATACTCACTTAAAATAACAACGACATGAGAGAAGTAGCAAAAAGAATTGTGAGATGCTGTATGTTTGCAGCGATTGTGTTGTTTGCTTTTCAGGTAAATGCACAGAACAAAAAGGTTAATTTCGTTGCCGAGATGTCGTTCGGAAGAGTCAGTTACCTTTCTCCGAGCTGTCTTTCGGTTGTCAATCCCGAAGAATGTGATGTAACTTCGTTTGGAATGAACCTAAAAATGGGTGTAGATTTGAAGGGTTTGACCTTAAAGGCTGACTTGTCGAGCTTCGGAGGGGCTTATTTCTACGATGCTTTGAGCCAAAAGCGTGAAGAGACAGGCACTTTTTATGCAGGTTTGGAGATTGGATTTAACTTCAACAGGAGTGCGTTTGCCATTTCGCCATTTATCGGCGTGGGAATGTTGAGGTATGAGAGCAATTACGCCGGTTGTAAGTTCAGTGGCAATGGTTTGGGAAGCAGTGCAGGCTTGTCGCTTGCGTACAATATCAGTGAAAATTTTGTGGTAAAGGCATCGCTTGGTGCTGTTTTCGGAAACATCAATTCGATTAGCTCAAACAGTAAGTCGATAATGGCTCAAGAGACGATAGAGAGTTTTGACAGCTATGGGGGTTATCCTCTCTGCATTGGCAGAAGCATGATTGGTGTGGAAGTAAGGCTGTAACAACAACCACATGGTATCATCATATCTCTATGTTTCCCAAGGAAGGAAAAAGAGACTAAAATATCACTTTTCTCAAACCTCTGCTACAGTTTGGCGTACCCTTGTTTTACTTTTGCAGAAAAATCATAGAAAAATGGACAACGAAAGAGGACAAAGTTTGATAACCAAATATGTCTGGGTGATAGAGACCATCTATCGCAAGCGTAAAATCTCGTTCAAAGAACTGAACGAGCTGTGGCTGCGAGATGACATCAGCAGAGGAGTGGATATTCCTAAGCGCACCTTCGACAACTGGCGTTATGTCATCTGGGATATGTTCGGTATCAGCATCGTCAATGAGAACCGTGGAGAATATCGCTACTATATCGAAAACGAGGAAGACATTAGTAAAAACGGACTTCGTTCTTGGCTATACAACACGTTCTGTGTCAGCAATGCACTGGCAAACAGTCAGAGTATCAAAGACCGCATCATTCTGGAATCCGTGCCGTCTGGCCAGAACTACCTTCAGCCCATCATTGAGGCGATGAAGGAAAATCGTGTACTGAACATGACCTACCACAGTTATTGGAAGGACGAGGAGAATAATTTCGATGTGCAACCATACTGTGTGAAGTTGTTCCGTCAGCGTTGGTACATGGTTGCTCGCAGCACCTATTCCTATTATTATGAGAAAGGTCCACGTATCTATTCTCTGGATCGTATTAAATATCTTCATACAACAGATGAGACATTTGAAATGCCGAAGGATTGGACGGCAGAGGATTTCTTTGATGGTTGTTTTGGTATCATAGCAGAACAGTCTGTGAAGATTCAACTTATTAAGTTAAAAGTATCAGCAGGGCAAGCCAACTATATCCGTGATTTGAAGATGCACGAGTCGCAGGAAGAGTTTGAACGCAACGAAGAGTACAGCATCTTTACTTTCAATCTCCGTCCAGAGTTTGACTTCCAGCAAGAACTTCTCAGGAATGGTGAGGATATGGAAGTGCTGGAACCTCTCTGGCTCCGTAAAGAGATAGCTGGTAAGATAAAGAGAATGTGGAACAAATACAAGGAGGACAAATAAATGAAAGACTTTGCAGCAATAGATTTTGAGACGGCTAACAACGAGCGTTCTTCGGTTTGTTCCGTTGGAATAGTCATAGTCCGCGATGGAGAGATTGTAGATACTTTCTACTCGCTCATTCAACCAGAACCGAACAGCTATAACTATTGGTGTTCACAGGTTCATGGTCTCTGCCATGAAGATACTGACTATGCACCAGTTTTTCCAAAAGTATGGGCGCAGATAGAGCCTCTGATAACGAACTTACCACTCGTTGCTCATAATAAGCCTTTTGACGAAGGCTGTCTGAAGGCCGTATTCCGCGTCTATCAGATGGACTATCCCGACTATGAGTTCTACGACACACTTTGTGTTTCACGTCGTGTCCTTCCGGATTTAGAAAACCACCAGCTTCAAACTGTAGCTGCAGCTTGTGGCTACTGTTTAGAGGATCATCACCACGCACTTGCCGATGCAGAAGCTTGTGCCTGGATTGCCAGAGAAATCTTATAAAAAAGAAAAGATACATCATTATGGAAGAAAATAAAATTGAATTAAAATCAGTTAGCGAGCTTCTGGGAATGAAGTTCTTTATACCGTCGTATCAAAGGGGATACAGGTGGACAGAGCAGCAGGTGAAGGACTTGCTGGAAGATATTTGGGAATTTGCAAAAAAGAAAAAGCAGGAATATGAGTTCTATTGCTTGCAGCCACTTGTCGTAAAACTTATGAGTAATAACGATAAACAAAAAGCCCAATTAAACATCAATGAAGAATGGTACGAGGTGATTGATGGACAACAGCGTTTAACTACTATATTTTTAATTCTGTCTTCACTAAAAAAAGCCATTAGTGGGTTGCCTACAGATTTATATGAATTGAAATATCAAAGGGAGTCCAAGGACTTTAATGTCGCTCGCTTTCTAAATAATATTTCAGTAAGTAATGAAATAAATGATTCATGCATAGATTTTTTCTACATGAGCTCAGCTTTCAAAATTATTGATAGTTGGTTAAATAGCAACAAAGTTTATAAAGGTGATTTTTGCAATGCGCTATTGAAATACGACTTAGACGATAATCAAGAAAAGACTCGTGACAAAGCAAACAATGTGAGATTCATTTGGTATAAATCAGTTGATGAAGACCCAATAAAAGTTTTCACTCGTCTCAATATAGGCAAAATTTCATTAACAAATGCTGAGCTTATCAAAGCATTGTTTCTCAACCGTTCAAACTTTGGAGAGAAAGATTCAGAACATTTAAAACTGCGCCAGCAGGAAATTGCCAGCGAATGGGATAATATTGAATACACGTTGCAAAACGATGAGTTCTGGTTGTTCTTGCACGAAAAAGGCTATGACCGCCCTACAAGAATCGATTTCATATTCGATTTGATTTGTGAGCAGAAAACTTTAGGGACATTTCACAATATAGGTACTGATGATTACAAAACCTTCCGATATTTCTATGAGTATTTCAAACAAAATGAAGAAGTACGAGATAGCAAGCAAAATGCAAAACAAAAGACAAAGATTGATATTTGTTGGAGTAAAGTAAAGGATTATTTCCAAACATTTAAAGAATGGTTTGATGATTTGGAATTATATCACTATGTAGGGTATTTGGTTGAATATAATTACTCATTATCGGGTCTCGTTTCTGAATGGCACTGTTCAAAGAACAAAGACTCGTTTGTGAACTATTTGAAAGCTGAAATAAAAAAGAAAATTGAAGGATGCCCCAGGCTTGATTTTCAATACAAAGAAGATGGTAATGATAAAGGAAGATGCAAACCCATACTTCTTTTTCAAAATATTCAAACCGTTATCAATCAAAACAAAAACAATCTAAGCAACGAAAACTATAAATTGGCAGTATTTTACAAATTTCCATTCCATTTATACAAACTTGAAAATTGGGATGTGGAACACATCAACTCCAACACCACAAATGACGAGGAAGATGCCAATACACAAAATGAATGGCTGTTGAATGTATATCTTAGTGCAGATGATGACACACAACAAAAAATACGGTCATATTTTGAATCTTCAAATGATAAAAAGGAGAAATTGTTTGAAGAAATCAAGAAAAAAATCCCGCAAAACGAAGAATGGACGCCTATAGAGAAAAACAGGATATGGAATTACACTCTATTGGACTCTTCAACTAATCGCAGTTACGGAAATGCCATCTTTTCTGGAAAACGCCGCGTGATCATCGGCAAAGACAAAGGACTGTCAATAGCCATACCCAAAATCGGCAAAGACGGGAAATTACAATTAGGAGAAGAAAAGAAAGCTAAATCATCTTTCGTTCCGCCTTGTACGAAACAAGTGTTTATGAAATATTACTCTGCAACAATGAGTGACGCCAACTATTGGACAGAGATTGATGCTAAAGGCTATTTGAAAGATATAGATGATTGTATAAAAAAACTGGAGGAATAGAATATGTGCAACAATACAAAAGCAATATCTTTTTGGGATTTCTTGAAAGAAAACACACTAGAAATTCCCATCATCCAACGCGACTATGCGCAAGGTCGATTAGGTAAAGAAAATCTGCGAAAGAACTTTTTGGCAGATTTGAAAAACGCATTGGATAGCGGTGGAGCCATGAAATTGGACTTTGTTTACGGTTCAATAGAGAACGGCAATCTTAATCCATTGGACGGTCAACAACGCTTGACCACACTTTGGCTTTTGCATTGGTATATTGCTTTACGCGCAGGAGAACTGAGCGAAGATAATTGCAAGATTTTTAGAAAATTCACATACGAAACAAGAATCTCATCTCGTGAGTTTTGCCAGAACTTATGCAATTCCAAACATTTTGAGAATTTCGATGGGAACGATATTATCGGTTTTATTACTAATCAGACCTGGTTTTATTCTGCATGGAAGCTGGATCCGACCATTCAATCAATGCTAAGAATGCTGGGCGGAACAAAAGTAACAAATAAAAAGAATGAGGATATTGTTGATGGGATAGAAGAGTTATTTAAATGCCCATCAGAGTGCTTTATTGACGGTAAAGTATATTGTTGTTTTAAGCGTTACTGGGAGAAACTCACCTCCGACAACGCGCCTGTTGTGTTTTACCATCTGCCATTGGAAGACTTCGGTCTTTCTGATGACTTGTACATTAAAATGAATGCCCGTGGTAAGCAATTGACCAGTTTTGAGAATTTCAAAGCCGATTTGATTGGCTACATCACTAATCAAGCGGAGGACGAATCGTTAGAAGAGTCAGTACGTGCAGAATGGAAGAAACTTATAGACCCCGAAAGTGGCATTCCAATAAAAATAGATACAGATTGGACGGATATTTTTTGGAAAAACAAGTCTAAGGGTTTAACAGATAATGAATCTAAAACACGGAAATCTAATCAAATTGATGAAATCTACTTTGCTTTCCTCAACAGATTCTTTTGGAATGAATTGTTTATTGCAAAGAACTCTGATAATAAATATATACTTGATATAGGTAAGGGAGATGAAAGTTCCACACAAGAAAACAAAAACCCATCTTACAAATATCTGAATAACTCTGCACACGACAACGACACTACAATAGCATACGAGGGATTGGATTTTTACAAATATGACAATGGGGAAATCCCTTTGTCATTTTTCCAAAAACTTAAAAGGGTCATGGATAATTATTCCATTTCTTCAAAAGGAAAAGATTTGCCGGAATGTTCATGGAACACATCTTTTAGATTCATTCCTAAATATGCAGTAGAAAATGATAATAATATTGAAATAACTAACAATGCAAATGACAAGATTCTTTGCGTGTCAACGCTCAATCAAGTTCAAAGAATTGTCTTTTTTGCGATATGCAAATTTTTTGATCATGACAACAGCATCAACGATAATGTGCCATCTCTAAAACGATGGATGAGGGTTGTGTGGAATCTGGTTTCGGGTGAAGACCATAACGGTCGCCCTGAAATCAGAAGTACATCTGCTATGAGGACTGCCATTGAGTTTATAAACTCACTTGACCCTCACAATGTGTACAATTCTTTAGCAGAGAAGATTATATCTGGAACCACTTCTTTTGAAGAACGTTGTAAAGAAGAAATTGAAAAAGCAAAACAAATTCTTAACGGAAAGCTAAGACCTACTGAAGAGACTCGGGAAGAAATCATTATTGAAGCTGAGACATATTCCTTCTTCGATGGTGCAATTAGGTTCCTGTTTACTGACGGTGAAGGAAGAACTAACTGGTTAGACTTTGACAAAAAATGGAGTAATGCAAAGAAGTATTTTAATAAAGATAGACAAATGGTCGAAAACTACCAAAAAGAAGCTGTACTATTGCGTTACTATATCTCCAATTTCAAAAAATGGTGGGAGTTTTGGAATTTTGTTTATGACAATAATCCATATACCTGGAAACAAATACTACTATCAAAACGATATACGGCTAATCACAAAATACTCATGTGTTTATTGAAAGAAGATTATGATTTCTCCTCATTTGAATCAAATCTGGTAGAATATGATGAAGGGTATAAAGAACTCCAAGAAAAGGTTCAAAATGAATTGGTTAAAACAAAAATTTTAGTCCAGTCATCCAAATGGAGCATGAAGTTGAATTGGAGGAGCGACCATAATACTTATTGTTTATATCCTTATAACACGAAAGCTGAATGGAAAATCTATGTTATTGGCAACAAACGTAATCATATTCTTTCCGAAATACAAACAATTAAGTCATCCCAAAAAATAGATGGATTAAATTTCTTTTGGGGGTGGAATATTAATTTCGAGTATAATGACCATATATTTCAATGGAATACTGATGGTAGAGTTTACTTAATGGATAAAGATGGCAAACGGATGGAGAAAAATGAACTGTCCCAAGAAAAGTTTTATTGCTTTAATGCAGAGGAGATAACTGGTTCTTCTATGTTGGAAGAAAGTTTGAATAAGCTGATAAATCTATACACTACTATCATATAAGGACTTTTATGCTCACCGATATCTCCAACTCAGCCCATTTCAAAGAAGTGCTTTCACGGGTGCAATCCGTGAAGCACATGCTTTGGATTGGTACGGCTGACATCAAAGACTTGTATGTGGAGGCGGGCAAAGAGAAGAAACCCTTTCTTGTTCTTATTGCTCAACTCATTCGGCGTGGAGTGGAGGTAAGGCTCATTCATGCCAAAGAACCAGGCCCGAACTTTCGCGAGGACTTTGATAAGTACCCTGTTCTTTACGACCGCTTGGAACGAGTTCTCTGTCCACGTGTTCATTTCAAGATGCTTGTCTTTGATGGCAAGGAAGTGTATGTTGGAAGTGCGAACCTCACGGGTGCTGGAATTGGTATGAAGGCTGAAATTACTCGCAACTTTGAGGCAGGCATATTAACTGATGATCAAGAAATCGCAGAAAAGGCCATGAACCAGTTTGATGATGTCTGGATAGGAAAGCATTGCAAGAAATGCAAGCGAAGAGAGTTCTGTCCTGACCCGATAGTAAGTTGACACACTTTCACAAGAAAGACTAAAAACCATTATATCATTATGAAAGTATATTTTGCAGGTTCAATTCGAGGCGGGCGCGTTGATGCTAACTTATATGAACGCCTGATTAAATACATTCAGAGGACTGACATTGTGCTGACAGAACATGTCGGCAACCTCAATTTGTCAGAAGAGAGGCAAACTGTAACAGAGATATACAACCAAGACACTACTTGGCTACGTGAAAGCGAAGTACTGATAGCAGAATGTACTTGTCCATCTCTGGGTGTTGGTTATGAACTGGCATATGCTGAGCGTTTTCAGATACCTTGTCATATCTTCTACAACAAGAATAGAACAAGACTCTCGGCAATGCTGGCCGGAAATAGTTTCTATAACATCCATCCCTATAAGGATGAAGCTGAAATATATCCTATAATAGACAGGATATTACAAAAGGAGTGTGATTCATTAAGAAGATAATCTTTCTTGATTTTGACAGTGTTCTGAAAAGAGTAAACCAAGTGCATACTCCTGAGATTATGGCTATTAACGAACTCCTATCAGGTTATTCTTGGCGTTCTATAAAGAATTACGTCACATATAAACCAGAGATAAGAAAAGCTATTCGAAAAGTCGGAATCCCTTTGCGTAATGCATTTGCTAACACTGCTATATGAGAAAGAAAAATCTGTGGATTAGGTGTTCATGCCTGCGGGTTTGTTGTTGCTGACGAGCCTGTGAAGGTGGTATAAAGAATAGACACAAAAAGAATGCCCTTGAAAAAGTTTGGAATGACATGGAGGCTAAAGGTATGTATGCTTTCCAAAAATCCAATGCTGTTTGCTACACTTGGCCGGCTTATCAAATGGCTTATTTGAAAATAAACTATCCTGAAGATTTCAGATACGTCATGGAGGAATATAATACAGATTGATTTCATCATAGGAATTGCCAACCTTCACAGGCTATTTCCATAAAATTTCATCTTACAATGAACTTTTCTCAGACCTCTGCCACCAGTTGGCGGAGGTCTTTGTTTATTTTGCAGTGTAATTTGAAAAGAAGTAGCAATATGGTTGACTTACATGATTACGACATTGAACTCATCGAGAGAGAGATTCTATGGAAATACAACGACAATCGGCGCGATTATTCCGATTGCGACTGCCTGTTATCCTTGCGTAAGAGCATGATAAATAAGAGAGTGCTGGCTCACCAAGAGGATATTCTGCCAGACATCATCGTCTTTAACGATGCTCTGAGAGACGCACTGAAGGATATGTACGACAGGGCTTATAGTATCTGGGACAGCATCAAAGAAAACGCCTGGGGAGATGATATGGAGGTTACAGCCAAATGCTTCCTCTCCTATGACTATCCGGAACTTCACCCCTTGCAAGGTGAAGAACGAGAAGAACTTTGGGGCGCAATCTGTGACAGCGGTTGGAACCCATTGTATGATGATGGTGTTACGCTGCCAACGCTAACCTTGCCAAGGGACATCAATGAGGACTTTGACACTTTTATCGGTATGGACTGCCCACCGTCTAATTGGAATGAGGGGCTTGATAGAGAACTGACGAAAGACTTGCACCTAATCAGTGCATTTCACAACCTCTTTGATCACATGAAATTTGCTATTACAGATTTCATCTATGTGCGAAAATTCGAAACAGTGATAAACATTGAAATCAACAAAAATATATAAGAAAATGGCAGCAAGAAAGAAACTTGATTTGCTCACAGCAGTTGAGCAGATTGTGGAAAAAGCAAAGGGTACGGGGCTTAATAGTGACTTTTATCGTAAGGCTGACAAATATATTAAATATGTGGCTGAAAAGATGGAACTCACCAAGAAGCAGAGTGTGATGATGGCACTGTTTATAGACAACAGTGATGATACCAGTATAACTATAAGTGAGTTCGGCAAGTTCCTGGATTGTCGAACAACAAGAATAATTAGGTATATGCAGGAGATTGATGTTCTGGAAAAAAGAGAACTAATCAGATGCAGTCGTAATGGTAACCGTATCACTTATAGGGTTCCCTTGGTGGTTGTAGAGGCTTTTAAGAACAATGAGAAGTACATCCCCAAAGACTGCTCTGGCCTTTCATGTCAGGAGTTGTTCGGAGAGATAGAGGATGTGTTTGATTTGCGGAAAGATGGCGAATTGACTTATGAGGCTACTGTTGAAAAGATAATGCATCTGTTCAATTGTAACAGCCAGCTGCTTTATGTTCAGAAAGTACGGAGCTACAACATGTCTGAGGTTAATACAATGATGCTGATTCTCTTCTCTCATCTTTTTGTGAACAACAATTATGACAATATCAGGTACTGCGATCTCGATTTCCTTTATGAGAAACGCTGCTGGAACGTAATTAGGTCATATCTTAATGATGGAGAACATATACTTCTTACAGAAAAGATTATAGAGTATAACAACGACGACGGATTTGTTGACAGAGAATCTTTCCGTATGACAGTAGAAGCCAAACGTCAATTGTTTGCAGAACTCAACCTTTCCTCCTTGAATCAAAGCAAGGCATGTGGCAATATGATTAAGTCTGAGGAAATAGTGCCAAAGAGTTTGTTCTATGGCGACAAATTAAGCTCCCAGATTGAAGAATTGGGCGGACTACTGGATGACGTGCAATACAAACAAATCCGTACACGCATGAAAGATTCGGGTTTCCGTTGTGGCTTTACTTGCCTCTTCTATGGTTCTGCCGGAACTGGCAAGACCGAAACTGTGTTACAACTTGCAAGACAAACGGGTCGTGACATTATGCAAGTCAATATATCCCAAATTAAGAGCATGTGGGTAGGCGAAAGCGAGAAGAATATAAAGCAAGTATTCGACAATTATCGGACCAAAGCAAAAGAGTGTCGTATTACCCCCATTCTCTTATTCAACGAGGCTGATGCAATCATTGGTAAACGTCAGGAGGGAGCCGAGAGAGCTGTTGACAAGATGGAGAACTCTATCCAAAATATCATCCTTCAGGAAATGGAAACACTTGACGGAATCCTCATTGCCACAACCAATCTGGCACAAAACATGGACAAGGCTTTTGAACGGCGATTCCTATATAAAATCAAGTTTGAAAAACCTACCACAGAGGCTCGTATGAGTATGTGGCGTGAAATGATACCGGTTTTGAAGGAAGAGGAAGTACGAATTTTAGCCACAAAGTATGATTTCAGTGGCGGTCAGATAGAAAATATTGCCAGACATTATACGATTGGAAACATCCTTCATGGTGAGTCCAAGAACATTGTGGAAGAGTTGAGCGTTTATTGTGACAGCGAAAGGCTTGAAACCAAAGGGACAAAGAAAATAGGTTTTTGCATATAAAAAAGGAAGGGTCGCCCGGCCGGGCAACCCTCGAATGAAAATTTTATTCTTTAGCTATTTGCGCCCCCTTTAGGACTTGAACCTAAGACCCCATGATTAACAGTCATGTGCTCTAACCAACTGAGCTAAGGAGGCATCCAACATTTTTCCTTATGAAAGCGAGTGCAAAGGTACAGCAAAAAACAATATCCGCCAAATATTTCGGCAATTTTCTTTGAAGATTTTACAAAATAAACTGATAAACAGACGATTATTTTTCACCAAAATCGGCTCTCCATTTGCTCAATTCGGCTCAAAAACCGAATAAATCGGCTGCTCTCGGGAGCTGTTTTGCAAAATCAAACATCAAAAACGAGCGTTTTCAGCTGTTCAATGCTTCTCTCAGAGCGGCAATCTTGCAAGGGTCGGTTTGCGAAAGCATATACTCTCTCGCAGGATCGGTTGCTCCCATTGATATTCCTGTCTTGCGAAAGCTCATGCGGCTCTCACAATCTGCCTTTCCCGACAGGTGAAACGACCTTATCCCGATGTCTCTGAAACGTTTGACATTGCCGCTGCTTACTGCTGAACCTACCATAATGTCGATGCTCTTGCCAAAGCTCTGCTGCATTTGTTTTATTACCTCAATGCCCTCTGCTGCCGTGGCAAATCCTCCCGAAGTAAGCACTCTGTGGCAGCCGCAAGCTATAATGTCTTCCATCGACTGCATAATATTTTGCGTCATATCTATCGCTCTGTGAAAGCACACCTGCATTCCTTCGGCTGCTTCAACAAGAAGACGCGTCCTTTTCTTATCTACCATTGCTTCGGGTGTCAAAATCCCGAAAACAACAGAGCCTGCACCAAGCTCTTTACTCAACTCTATGTCGCGTTTCATCAACTCAAACTCATCATCGTCATAAAGAAAGTCGCCACATCGCGGACGAATCATCACAGCTATGCTCACCGAAGGAAGATTGCAAGCATACTCAATCAAAGATGCCGAAGGCGTCAAGCCACCCAAGGCAAGCGAAGAGCAAAGCTCTATTCTGTCGCAACCACCCTCAACCGCCATTTTGCAAGAGTAAGCCGTGTCGGTACAAGTCTCAATCGTATATCTTTTTTCTGCCAAGTCTTTCATTCAATTCTTGTTTTAATTTCTCTGCTTTTTGAAGATGCTGTTTGTATTGTTCGCTTTGGGGATTGAACGGACGGTGAGAGAGCATGGAGTAGAGCTTTTCAAACTCGCTTACAAGACCTGTTGTCTCCTGTGAGAAGAAAGTCTGCTGAAATTTCTCCCATATATAAGTCTCTGCCTTTTCACTCGGGTGCAACATATCGTCGGCATAGAAACGATAATCCCTCAGTTCGTCCATCATTATTTCATAAGAAGGGAAATAGATGCTCGAAGTCTTGCGACAGAACGTCTCTGTTGCAAGGTGAAGAACAGACTTGCTGAGCATATTGTCTCTGAAACCCTCTCGCCAATGGCGAATGGGGCTTATGGTGAGAATGAATTGCACCGACGGATTGAGCGAGCGACAAGTCTCAAACGTCTCTTCGAGCGAACAAGCCACCCTTTCAACGCTGCACAAGCTGCGGTCAATCAGCTGTGAGGGCAGTTTGTGGCAGTTGGCAAGCAGTTTGCCGTTTTCTTTGAGTGAATAAACCCATGCCGTTCCCAAAGTCAAAATGACAAAACGAGCGTCCGAAAGAAAGCTGTGAGCGTTTGAGAGTGATGTATTTATCATTTGCAAACATTCCTTGCGGTTTTCGCTTCTGAAATCACCATGATGAGAATACGACTTCCAGTATTCTCCTATCTTCACAAGCTCTTCTTCGACAAAAAGCTCCTCTTTGGCAACTCTCTTTATGCAATCACAAATCGAAAGAGGGTTGTAGGCAATGCCGAAAGGGTTAATGCAGACCTCAAATCCCGAACGCTCAAAGCGTCTGCCGATGTTTTCGGTAAAGCAAGAGCCTGCCAACAGCAGCTTATCGCCATGAGTTATCTTTGTCTGAGAGGGTTGAGGATTTACTTCGGTAAAAAACTTCATCACTACCTTGTTTGAGTTTGCAACTATTCTCACTTGTCGGCTCAAATGCCGAAAAACCAATCACATCAAAGCACAAAAAAAAGCAGTCTCTTTTTGGGACTGCTAATTTCTTTTTTCGTTTTGGCTTACCGAGCCTCGACAAAAATTACTCTGCTGCAGGAGTTTCAACAGCTGTTTCAGTTGCTGTTTCAGCTACTTCTTCAACTGCAGGAGTTTCTGTCTCAGTTTCAGTTGCTGATTCTGTGTTTCCACCGCATGCTGCGAAGAAACCTGCTACTGCCAATACAAACAATACTTTTTTCATCTCAGTTAGTGTTTAAATGATTATTGATAATTCTTTTGTTTTAACGTTGCAAATGTACGACAAAAAGTTGTAACCTGTCAAGGTTTTGTTGAAAACTTTTGCCTCAAAGTGTTCAAATGACTGATTTTCAGAAAGAAAAAATTTCACTTAATTTCATCATTTCGGACTTTCTTGCTGTGAAATCTTCTTCTGTAAGGCGGCAATTTTCTTACTTTTGGGCAAAATTTCGGCAGCTTGTTGCAATACTTCGGAGGCTTCTTCCTTTCGGTTCTGCCCCAAAAGTATGTTTATCTTGTCTTCCCACGCCAAGGGTTCTTTGTCATATATTGCCAAATAGGCATCAATAAGCTCCAACTGCTTTTGAGGTTTCTGTTCTTTGCCTGCAATAGAGACCAAGACCCTCACCGGAGAATAACATAGCGGCTTCATCTTCATGCAAATCCCCGCCCAATAGGCGGCACTATCGCTTTTGTCAATCTTGTTGTAGTAGTTTGCAAGCCTGTATTCCCTCAAAGAGTAATACGGATTTGAGTTGTCTGCAAGCAAAAGGTCAATCGCTTCTCTGTATCGCTTTTCGCTTGCATACCTTTCGGCAATGTTCACGCTGCGAGGGTGAGTGCTTTCGTCAAGGTTTGGAAACAAAGGCGTGCGACGCTCCCACTGCTTGGCACTAAGGGTGATTGACTTATCTCCGTTGTGTTGTTTTATTCTCATCTTTTGCATTATCGAGCTATAACAATGAGTTGTCTCCAAAGCAAACAGAGGCACGCAAACAACACAAAGCCCCACAAACACCGGTCTTGAAATTCCGCAAGCCTCTCGGCGTTTCATCTTCACGGCATTGCTCACCAAAAGAGCAATACCCAAAGCAAGATAAATCTGACAATCTGCCCTTTCGAGAGGAAAGTTAAAGAGAGCATCATTGAGGTAAATCAATATCAGCATTCCGCCTGTCAAGGCTCTGAGACGATAAATCTCGGAAGCCTTTTTGGCAAACACCTGCCTTATGGTGGCAATGGCGGCAAACAGATAGGTTAAAGCATACACAATCACCCCGAAAATACCGAGTTCGGAGAACATTTCCAAGAAATCATTGTGAGCATGGTCAGAAACAATGTAGTCATGCTTCTTTGCACACTCCACTTTCATTATGGCAATCTTGTGATTGCCCACTCCATATCCCAAAACAGGTTTCTGTTTTATGATTTCGGAAGTGTTTTTCCAAATCAGCAACCTACCCTTGCTGTTTCCCTCGGCAATCGTTTTCACTCTTGCCTCAATGGTATAGTTGTTCTGCACGCTCTTTGAGGCATATTTGTCATAATTGTACTCAATGAACTTGTTGCCTGCAAGAAAGCCTGCAACAATGCTTGCAATCACAATGACAAAAGGCAGAAAAGCCCTCTTCGGCTTGGAGTATTTCCACATCGAAAAGACACCATAGACCAAAAGAACGACCACCTGCATTGCCAAACCAATGAAACACGAACGCGTGCTGAGCATCATAAGACAGAAAGGGATAAGAAAAATAAGCCCCAAGCTGTACCACTTCACAAAACCCTTGTATCGCAAGAAAGCATAGTAAAGAAACGGCAACTTAAAGAGCAACGCCACCGCAAAAATGTTCTTGTTACCATAAAAACCATTCAATTTCAAGTTATTCCTCTGAGAGATATGAACATCAAAAAGGTAATAGCATACAATGCAGGAAAGAACGTTGATTGTGGCAATAACTATCGAGCATATCACAAGGGCTTTGAAAGCCTTGTTTTCGTACAACAAGAAAGCACTGAGCAAGACTGCCGAAAGAATGACGACCAACCAACGATTCCACACTGCCAAACCCTCCACCGGATTGATAGTCCAAAGCATACTCACCCCCATCCACACAAGCAACACACCCCAAACCACCATCAAAGGCATCGAAAGCACACGCTTGTCAATCAGTTGAGCCTTATATTTGCCCAACCACGAAAGCATAAACCCCAAAGAAACAATGTCAAACAAAGCAATGAGGAAGTGTCTTAGCGAAGTGCCGTCAAGAACCAACACCGGAGGAAAAACCTGTATGGCAATAAAGCAACAAATCAAACATATTACCGCCTCGGAAATCGTTTTCTGTTTCTGCATCTTCAATTTCTTTTTGATTTTTCGGCAAAGGTACTATTTATATCAGTACATTTGCTTAACTTTGTCGAATAATTTTTGAATTCCATGCAGAAAAACATACTTGTAACAGGCTCACAAGGACAACTCGGACGCTCTCTGAGCAAAATAACCAAAGAGAACAACGCATACAACTTTGTCTTTATCGACAAAGAAGAGGCAGACATTACCTCAAAGGAGGCTTTGGAAGCTCTGTTTTCGCAACATAAGTTCTTTGCAGTGCTGCATTTTGCCGCCTATACGGCAGTCGATAGAGCCGAAAGCGAGCCTGAGACTTGCGAACTTGTCAATCACAAAGCCACAGAACAGATTGCCAAGCTGTGCAATCAACACTCGTCAAAGCTGCTCTACATTTCGACCGACTATGTCTTTGACGGCACAAAACCAAGCCCCTATATACCGACAGACAAACCCAATCCCCTTTCGGTATATGGCACAACAAAGCTCCAAGGCGAACAAGCAGTGCTTGCAAACTGCAAACAAAGCATCATCATTCGCACTTCGTGGCTTTACAGTGAGTTCGGAAACAATTTTGTCAAAACAATGAGACGCTTGGGAAGCGAAAAAGACGAGATAGGAGTGGTATTTGACCAAGTGGGAAGCCCTTGTTATGCAACCGATTTGGCAAAAGTGGTGATGATGCTTCTATGCAAGGAGTTCAACGGACAGATTTTCCATTTCAGCAACGAAGGCGTTTGCTCGTGGTACGACTTTGCAAGAAAGACAATGCTCCTTTCGGGCTTGAAATGCAAGGTAAGACCAATCAAAACAACAGAATACCCCACCGCAGCCACAAGACCCCAATTCAGTTTGTTGGACAAATCAGACATAAAAACATTTCTGTCAATCGACATACCACATTGGGAAGACAGCTTGGCAGAATGCATAAAAACAATGGAGAAATGAAAACACCGAGCGTAAAAATAGTGTCTCTTCTCTTTGCAGCGGCAATCTGTTTTGCCTCTTGCAGCGTGTCAAAAAGCAATCAGAGGAAAAGCCTTGCAGACAAAATAGAGAAAAGAGACCGAAAACCCAAACCCAAACCACAAAAACCCGTGGCACAAAAGCCTCAGAAGCCGACATATCAAGGAAAGCTGATGAGCTATTGCGAGGGTTGGATAGGCACACCCTATCGTTCGGGAGGAGAAACCAAACAAGGAGTGGATTGTTCGGGATTTGTGTCCAATGTATATAAAGATGTGTATGGCATAAGCCTGCCGCGACGCTCCCAAGACATGGAAAAAGCCTGCCAAACCACCAAATCGCTTCAAACGATGAGGGAAGGCGACTTGGTTTTCTTCAACAATGTTCCCGGAGGCAGCACCAACCACGTCGGAATCTTTATCGACAAAGAAACATTCATACACGCATCGACCTCAAAAGGCGTTACAATCAGCCGCTTTGACGAAAAATACTGGTCGGAACGCTTTCGCTGCGGAGGAAAGTACCCCGGAAAGAAGTAAATCCTCTTTCGGGAACAGCCAAGTTTGACCCCCCAAAAAAACACGAAGATTTTCCGAAAAAAAACGGCGATTTTTTTTGAAAAAACGCCGTTTTTTTTCGCACATTCTCGCAACCCACTGATTGATAACGCCAAACGCTCAGAAAAAAACGCCAATTTTTTCCAAAAAAACGGCGTTTTATTTTGACAAAACGACGATTTGGTTTTCGGTGTTTGCAATTATCCAATGTCCTTTCTTGTCGCTGCCCACACGTTTTACAATTTCGGCTTTTTGCAATTCGGATAATTCTCTCCTCAATGTGCTTACGGATATTTTCAAACTTGCAGCCATTTGAGCGGTGGTAATGTTTGTGTTCGTCTGTATGAGACTGCAAATATCTTTTTGCCGTTTCGACAGTTCCGAGAGGTTTACTGTATCATTTACTGTATCATTTACTGTATCATTTACTGTGTCATTTACTGTGTCATTTACTGTATCAGATCTAAAAATAGTGAGCATTGTACCTCCGCAATTCTCCTCTATTTTCACATCTTTCAGCCCTGATTGTTTGATTGTTAATACATAGCCATATTGCTTTGTACAAAGCATTGCTCAAAACAAGAGCAGAGTTACAGATATTTTTTCGTATTTCCGGAAAGCAATGCGGAGTTTTCTTGAAGTTGATACAAACAACCCAAAAACTAATTTTTGAACTTGAGAAAATACCTTGGCGTTTCAATTAAACAAAACGCAGTTTTGTCCGAGTAATCACTCTGATGACTCAAAGGTAATAAAAGAAACGCAGACAAAAACGAATGATGATTATTTTCTTCTGTCTGCGTTCTTACTTAGCGATTCAATAGTGCAAAATGAATTTTTTATCGGTTCTGCAGTATGAACAATGAGTAAAATTCGCTATCTTTGCCAAATGATGTCAAGACAAATGCTGTTCACAGAGAAAATAAAAGAGCTACGCATTCAAAATCAGATGCCTCAAAGGCAGGTTGTTGCTATCGATTTAGACACTGCAACACCTTGTAAGATAGAAAAAGGTGAGCGTGGTGACAAGGTCACTGATACGGTATCTAATGAACATATTGTAGAATCGGAAGCCCTTTCAATGACTACTGAAAATTTAAGAAGAAGAGGTTAATATGGCAAAAGTAAAATTATACCCAGATTTGGAAACCCCTGAAATGCTATTAGCAGATAGGCGTTCTGTATACGGTTTGAGGACTTATGTCAGCCTATTCAGCAGTGCAGGAGTTGGTTGCTATGGCTTCAAGGAAGAGGGTTTCTATTGTGTCGCAACAGTAGAGTTGTTGGAACGCAGGTTGAAGATTCAGAAATTCAATCAGAAATGTGTTTATAACAGCGGATATATTTGTGGCGATATGACTACGCAAGAAACGAAAGATAAAGTTTTTGCGGAGTTAGCAATGTGGGAAAGAGGTTTTAATCTAACAGATTTGGATGTGTTGATTGCAACGCCTCCTTGTCAAGGTATGTCTGTTGCTAACCACAAGAAGAAAGATGAGTTAAAACGCAACTCGTTAGTTGTTGAGTCTATAAAAATGACACAACAGATTAAACCCAAGTTCTTTATTTTTGAGAATGTTAGAGCTTTCCTTACATCTGTATGTACAGATGTTGACGGTCAAGACAAGTCAATTAAAGATGCTATTGAGGCTAACTTGTCTGGAGCATACAATATCCTATATCAAGTCGTAAACTTCAAAGATTATGGTAATCCATCAAGTCGAACAAGAACATTAGTTATTGGTGTTCGTAAAGATTTGAAAGAGGTTACTCCATATGATATTTTCCCTGACAAGCAGCCTGAGAGAACATTAAGACAAATTATTGGTCATTTGCCATCGTTAAAGAAGATGGGTGAAATTTCGGAAGATGATATTTATCATAACTTCCGAAAATACTCTCCCCGCATGGAGTCTTGGATTGCAGACATTAAGGAGGGACAATCGGCATTTGACAACACAGATATTACAAAGATACCTCATAGTGTAAAGAATGGTGTCATTGTGTATAATGCTTGCAAGAATGGAGATAAATATACTCGTCAGTATTGGGATAAGGTAGCACCTTGTATTCACACTCGTAACGATATTATGGCAAGTCAGAATACTGTTCATCCTGTTGATAATAGAGTATTCAGTATCAGGGAGGTTATGCTTATGATGTCTGTTCCTTCATCTTTTAATTGGAGCGATATTCCTTTTGATGAGTTAAACAGAATGTCATTGAAAGAGAAAGAAGCATTCCTAAAAAAAGAGGAAATGAATATACGCCAAAACTTGGGCGAGGCTGTGCCTACTATTATATTCAAACAAATTGCAGCTAAAGTTCGTAAAATATTATGCAAGCCAACTTTGTCTGAACAGGATATAAAGGTGTTGATTGACAAAAAGAAATTGGCTACACATTCTTGTTTGGTGGACTATATTAGAGTCAATAGCCATTATGACTTTGCTGAATTGTCTAAAATTGCGGAGTTAGCAAATGCTCAAAGAGAAGACAATGCAGCATATTATACAAGGCAGGATATTTGCTACACCATTGTCAAAAGTTTGCCTGATGCAAAGAACTATACGGAGCTAAATATTTTAGAGCCATCAATTGGTGTGGGTAATTTCTTGCCTGCCCTTATCTTGAAGTATGCTGGCGTGCAGTCTGTTAATATTGACGTGGTAGATATTGACGCAAACAGTTTAGAAATATTGAAAGAGCTGGTTGCAAAGATTGATGTGCCTAACAACATCCACATCAATTACATCAATGCCGATTTTTTGTTGCATAGCTTCAACAAGAAGTATGATATTGTTGTCGGAAACCCTCCATACAAGAAGCTAACCAAAGAGAAACAGCTGTTGGCGAAATACAAAATTGGTGCGTTCAATAAGGATACTAATAATATATTCTCGTTCTTCATTGAGAAAGCAATGAGAATTGGCAATGTGGTATCATTAATAGTCCCCAAGAGCCTAATAAATGCTCCTGAGTTTGATGCAACACGTACACTTATGAAAGAGAAAAATATCTCTCGCATAATTGACTTCGGAGAAAAAGGATTCAAGGGAGTAAAGATAGAAACCATCTGTTTTATTCTTGACACCCAAAAGAAGCCTCAGAATACATTTGTAGAGTCATATATTACTGATGAAGTTAAGTGTCATCAGCAAGCATATCTAACAGACGATAGATTCCCTTATTGGATAATTTATCGCAATGAGGCTTTTGATGAGGTAGCAGACAAAATGGAGTTTAATGTATTCAAAGCATATAGAGACAGAGTTATCACTAAAGCTATTACAAAGGATAATGGCAAAATTAGGGTGCTAAAATCTCGAAATATTGGCAATAATGAGATTGTCAATATCCCTGATTATGATTGTTACATTGATAGTATCGAGGGATTGGATGTTGCAAAATATCTAAATCAGGCAAACTGTGTATTGCTCCCTAATTTAACATACAATCCTCGTGCTTGCTTCTTGCCAAAAGGATGTATTGCTGATGGCTCTGTTGCAATCCTTACATTGGCAAAAGACGATGATATCGTAACAAATGAGGATTTGGCATTTTACGCTACTGATAGTTTTACTAAATTTTATGCGATTGCCCGTAATTTAGGCACTCGCTCACTTAACATAGACAACAACTCTGTTTTCTTTTTTGGAAAACTCAAACAGCAAAGGATATGAGAAATGTAATCAACGAATATCTTAGCCAATTTGATTTGGATGTACGCAAGTCACACGATGCAAGATTTGTGGATCAGAAGTGTACTCCCGATATTGTATGCTTTATGGCAGATTGTGTTATGAATATGGTGGCAACAAAGCCTGTATTTGTAATAAACGATGTTTGGGAAACGCAGTATTTCATTCAGAATACAAGAGTTATTTTCAATAAGCCGTGGGCTAATGACAAGAAAGCCTATAACGAATACAATAAGGTGCTTTCTCAACCATTAAAGCTTCTTGCATATGCTCATATCCTTAATGTTGAAATGGTAGATGGTGCATTGACATTTTCAGTTGCCAATGAAGATTTATTGGACTACATTTCACGCAAGGATAGAAACGCGTACAACTTCTTGTACTGCTACTTTATGAAAGTAATGTCGGATAGTGGCTTTATGAAATACTTTGAAGAGTATGCAAAAGAAAGCGTTGCAAATCCTGTGGCTGCGAGGGATGAAATCTACGAGCGATATTACCGCCTAATCAATGGTAATACTCCATCGCACTCTCGTTTGGATATTAGGCGTATGTTCCACAAAGTATTCAATGTGTATGCAGCTGAACATCATCTACACGGAAGCAATGGTAAGATTACTTACTATTCAGATTTGATGTACAACAAGAAAAACTGGCGGGATATGGATAAAGATAAAACTGTAACTCGTCAAGAGGCTATGACACCTAAAAAGATTGAGAAACAAGAGGCAATCAACACTTACTATGTTCAGAAAGCAATTGCATTGATTAGAAAGATTCATACAGTAAGTGAGGTAAATGATAGTTGGGGCAATGGTGAGGCAACACAGGTGCATCACATATTCCCAAAATCACAATTTCCTCAGATTGCACATTATGTTGAGAATTTGATATTGCTCACAGCAACTCAACATAACACAAAGGCTCATCCAAATAATAAGACCCAACAGGTCAATAAAGACTATCAGTTGGTTTGCCTTTTGGCTAAAGCGGATAGCATAGAGAACTCTTTATTGCGATATGGGGAAAAGTATTATCGTAAAGAGTCATTTGTATATGTGATAAACACAGGATTAACCGCTGAGTTTAGTATAGGATTGTCATTCAATGATATAAAGACAAAATTGGTTCAAATTTATAACATGGTATAAAAAAAACTATACACTAAAGTAAAAGCCTAATTCTTGCTAACAAATAGGGTTATGAATAAAGAAGCTATTGTTTTACAGTTACATTATTATCTGAAAGGGGAGAATAACCACTCCATGGATGCCTCTATCCATAATGAGTGTGAACGATATTTTGTGCAAGGAATCCTCTCTCTAAATAAATATGTAAATGGAGCTCTGTCTGTTGAAATTTATGCGACAGAAGAGTTCGGTGGAATAAAAAACAAATACAAAGTTCTTGTAAATGGTGCCATCATTGGATTAGGCACACTCGCATCAGTAGCCCAATTATTATCATATTTTGGATTCTATTTTACAAATCCCAATCCCAATAATCCTGCTGAAACTCTAACGCGAATAGAGGTTGTTGAGAAAATTAAATCAAAGATGGATTCTAATGAACCATTTACTGAGGAAGAATTTGATTATATTGCAAGCAATGATAAAGACCTGAGAAAATTAAAAAGTGAATATTTTAAGACCGCAATTAAAGATAAAACAATTGAGAGCATAGAAGTCAATGAAATCAATTCAAATTCTGATGCTACCAAGCCTTTAGGAACAATCAATTATTGTGATTTCCAAAAATGCGTGCTTCCAAAAGAAGAGGATACGGATAGTAATGAAATAGATACGATTATTTACATTGTTGCTCCTGTACTTGTTAAGGGACGAGGTAATAGTTGGAGAGGTATTTGTGATGGCTCTCCTATTGATTTTAAAGTGACAGATAAAGAATTCCTTGATAATGTGTACAATCATAGTATTAGCTTTAGTAATGGAACATATATTCGATGCAAGATGCGTATAACTCAAAAAGTAAATCTTCAAGATAATACTGTAAGAACCTCTCGCGATGTTTTTGAAGTATATGAGGTTAATGATGATGAAACCATAAGATTGCATAAGATTATACATAAAAAGAAATCTAAAATAGAAGTACATCAACCATCTTTATTTGATGACATTGATTTCAACTGATTTTTCACTATTTCAAAATATTACTGTCCGTAAAAATTGAGAGAGGCAAAATAGTATGCCCCAAACACTGATTATACGGCGTTCAAGCCTATTTTTTCAGTTTCCAAGCCCCCTCAATAAAAGAGAGAAGACACCGGCTACGATTCAGAGACTTCGATAAGCATATTTTTCGGCTCAGCAAAATGGTTAAGTAGAAAATTAGTGGAATAAGCGAACTATTCAAAGAACGTCTTACCAATGTTGCTAATTTAACTGAGTGAAATAACTCGGCGTTTTGGTGAAATAAAACGGCGTTTTGTCCGACTGAAAGGGCGTTTTATTTTGCCAAAACGACGTTTTGGTTTACAGGATTGGGATTTTTTGTGGGGGTTGGTTTGGGTAAAAAGGCTTATCTTTGCAGCGTTAAAGATTTGGAAAAATGATGAGAAGACTTGTTTTTGTGTTGATTTTTATCGCTTCGACGCTCTTTGCTCAGGCTCAGAAGCTCTATGACGAAACGGCAGACTGGAAACAGCAGGTAGAAACGGCTTTGCAGTCGGCTCAAAGGCAGAACAAGCACCTTTTGGTGCAGTTTGGCGGCAACTGGTGCAAGTGGTGTTTGAGGTTTAACGAGTTCGTAAACTCCGACGCTGAGATTAAACAACTTGTAGATAGCAACTTTGTGGTGCTTCACTTGGATTACAAGAAAGATGAGCAGCTTTTGAGCTTCACAGACTTTGCCGACCGATTTGGTTTCCCTGTTTTGATTATCTACGACAAGCAGGGCAGGCGGCTTCACACCCAAAGCACCGATTTGTTGGAAAAGGGCGAAAGCTACGACAAGGAGAAGGTGTTGCGAGTGTTCAAAAACTGGACGCCCGATGCGGTTTCGGGAAAATTAAGACGCAAATAGAGCAAAGCAAACCGCTCCGAGTGTCAGACTATTCTGCCTCCGATGACTATGGTTTCGTCTTGTGAGTATGCCACAACGTCTTGTCCTCGCATCGGAGCGAAGACGGGCTGTACAAACTCGACCTTGGCACACTGCGGAGAGCCTTCTTTTGGCGGCAGAAGGCTTATGTGTCCTTGTGTTCCCTCGTCTTTGCCTCTTATCTTGACAACTAAGCTCTCCTTTCTTTCGAGAAGTTCGGCTTGATGCACACAAAGCTCCGAGATTACAAGGCTTTGTTTGAAGCATTCGGCTTTTGTTCCCGCAACAATGGTGTTTGTTTGCGGCAAAATGTCGAGTACATACTTTTTCTCTTTGGTTTCCAATCCTTTCCACTGCCCTATGGTATAGAAAGGGTAGCCTTGGTGAGTGCCGATAGGTTTGCGGCAGGTGTCAATCACCATGCCGTTTTCCAATCGTTTCAATTCGGGATAGTGTTCAATCAAATAGTCTTTGTAGCTCCTGCCTGCGGTAAAGCAAAGTCCGAAGCTCTCTCTTTGAGCGGCTGTCTTTTCAAATCCTCTCTGCCTTGCATATTGTTTGATTGTCTCTTTGCTCTTGTCTCCTAAGGGAAGAACGAGCCGAGAGAGCTGTCGGCTTTGCAGACGATAGAGCATATATGACTGGTCTTTCCATTTGTCGTCGGCAAGTTGCAAAAGTGGCTTTCCGTTGCGGTAAATCAACTTGGCATAATGTCCCGTTGCAACCTTTTCTATGCCTTTTTGGTCTGCAAATTCAAAGAGTGAGGGCAGTTTCAGCACAGAATTGCATATCGTACAGACGTTTGGGGTCTGCCCTTTGAGGTATGCGACTGTGAAAGGGGCGATAACTCTCTTAGAAAAAGCCTCCGAAACATCTTTGGTGAAAAGCGGAATGTCCAACTTTTCACACTCTTGTTGCAAAAGGGTCAAATCTTCTGCCCAAGGGTGCATTTTGAGATACAATCCCACAACATCGTACTCCTCTTTGAGCAAAGCGGCAGCCGAAAGGCTGTCCACTCCTCCGCTCATTGCCGTAAGGATACGCTCTTTCATCAAACAACCGCAGGGCTTACTTCAATTCGCTGCTTGTGTTGAGGATTGAGCGAAGGGCTTTCATTGCTTCGCTGTCGGCAATGACCGTTATGCCGCTGTCGGGCGAGAGAATGACCTCCGATTGTTCTGCATTGGGGCTTACAACTCTCTTGATTGCTTTGGGATTGGCGTAAATGTTGTTCGTCTTGTTGAGCCTTACGAAGGTTTCCAAGTCGGTGCAGTCGAGTATTTGCTCAAAGTAGTTGAAGCAGTTGAACTTTTCGCCGTTTGACATGACGATGCAGGTCTGTTTTCCCAAGGGATACATATATGCAATGTCTTTGCTCTCTATGGTTCTCTCACCTTTTTTGTCTCTAAGGACAAGTTTGTCGGACAAAAGCTCGCCTTGCTTCCATTTTTGCACACGAATCTTTCCTCCGTAGGCGTCTGTGAAAATCCAAAGTCCGTCTTTTTTGTCTTTCTTGAACTGTCCGCAGATTTTTACTTTGCTGTCGGCATAGAAGTTCTTGTATTCTCCCTCTTTTTGATCATCTTTGTAGGTGAAAGTCTGATAGCCGTCTTGATAGAGGAAGTTGTAGGTCTGTCCGTTGCGTTTTCCGTTGTGGTACATTATGGTTTCCAACACATTTCCCTCGGTGTCCCAAATTGTTTCCTTGCCTTCTTTCTTACCCTTTGAGTAGTTCTCTTGGCTGAGTGTCTTTCCGTCTTCCGAATAGTAGGTCCACAAGCCCTCTTTCTTCTTATCGACGTACATTCCCTCGCTCATCACCTGCCCCTTGCGGTAATACACTTTGGAATAACCGCTCTTGCAGTCGCCCTTGTAGTCTATCGTCTGCTTCAAACTTCCGTCCTTGTTGTAATAGCGAAATGTTCCCGTTTCACAATCGTCTTTGAACGTTCCCTCATACTGAATTTGTCCGCCGGTGTAGGTTTTTGACCATTTGCCCTGCTTTCTTCCCTTGCTGTCTGTTTGATTTTGTGCATCGACTTCAAGGCTTGCCACTGCACAAAGCAGCATTACCAAACTAATTGCTCTTATTGTTCTTCTCATGTTCTATAAATTTTGCAAATTCCAAAAGATTATCAAATCGAAAGTCCGTTCTCTTGCTGTGTTGTCTTGCCGTGGTGTTGCTGTTTGAGATGTGAACGGTGTGCATTCCCAATCGCTTGCCAAAAATCAGGTCGCTGAGGCTGTCGCCAACCATTATGCTGTCTTTGAACCTGATTTGAGGGAACTGTTTCCTTGCTTTGAGACCCATTCCCACCGAAGGCTTTCGGTCAAACGGCTCTTGCTTTGCCAAAGCAGGGCAGTGAAACACTTGGTCGAGCCTTCCTCCCGAGCGAACAATCTCATTTTTCATATAAAGCGAAATATTCTCAAAGTCTTTTTCGCTCATCAGGGCCTTTCCTATGCCTTGTTGATTGGTTACAACGACTATGGTGTCAAACAATCGTGCAAATATGCCGAAGGCTTCAAGCACTCCGTCAATGAACTCGAACTCTTCGACGCTCTGAATATAGCCTCCGATTTTTCGGGTGTTGATTACTCCGTCTCTATCCAAGAACAAGGTCTTTGCATCGGCTATCGTTCTCATTCTTCTCTGAGCTTTTGTCCAAACAATTCTTCTTCGACAATCTGACAAATGATATGTCCTGCCATTATGTGGCTCTCCTGAATGCGTGGAGTGTCGTTTGAGGGTATGGCAATCAAAATATCGGAAAGCGATGCCATGTTTCCTCCTCCTTCTCCTGTCATTGCAATGGTTGTTACGCCTTTTGCCTTTGCTGTCTCGAAGGCTCGGATTACGTTTTTGGAGTTGCCCGAGGTCGAAATGCCCACAAGCACATCTCCCTTTTTGCAAAACGCTTCCACTTCCCTTGCAAACACAAGCTCAAACGAGTAGTCGTTTGCCACAGCCGTCATATAGGAAGTATTGACGTGCAAAGCCTCGGCAGCAAGCGGCTTTCGGTCAAAGTAAAACCTGCCCGAAAGTTCGGCAGACAGGTGTTGAGCGTCGGCAGCACTGCCTCCGTTACCGCAAAAGTAAACTCTGCCGCCTTGTTTGTAAGTTTCGATTATCGTTTTTGCAGCCTTGTCAATGCAGAAGAGCAATTCAGTGTCTCTGAGTACCCTTTCCTTTGTTGCTATGCTCTCTCTAATTATGTTTTGTATCGTTTTCATTTGTCGAAGTGAAGTTTAATTCTTGTTCTATAAGGTATGAGTTCCTTGTTGGTGAGTTTCTGCCAATCAACTCGGCAACAAAGCCCGTCAAAAAGAGCTGTGTTCCCAATATCATGGTGCATAGGGCGAGATAAAAGTAAGGAGAATCGGTTATAAGACGCATCATCTCTCCGCTCGAAACGGCAATCAATTTCTGTATTCCCAAAACGGCTGCCGAAACAATGCCGACAAAGAACATTATGCTGCCGAGCAGTCCGAAAAAGTGCATGGGTTTCTTGCCGAACTTGGAGACAAACATTATCGACATAAGGTCAAGGTATCCGTTCACAAAGCGATTGACGCCGAACTTGGACACTCCGAACTCCCTTTTGCGGTGTTGAACGACCTTTTCGCCAATTTTGCCAAAGCCTGCCTGCTTTGCTATTATAGGAATGTAGCGGTGCATTTCTCCATAGACCTCTATTGACTTTACAACCTGCTTTTTGTAGGCTTTCAAGCCGCAATTAAAGTCGTGGAGCTTGATTCCCGACAACATTCGGGTTGTTGCGTTGTAGAGCTTGGAGGGTAAGTTTTTCGTCAGGGTGGCATCGTATCTTACTTTCTTCCAACCCGAAACCAAGTCGTAGTTTTCCTGCTTTATCATGCGATATAGCTCGGGTATTTCGTCGGGACTGTCTTGCAAATCGGCGTCCATTGTTATCACAACTTCACCACAGACGTGTTCAAAGCCCACATTGAGAGCGGCAGACTTGCCATAGTTGCGTCTGAACTTTATTCCCTTGATGTGAGGGTTGGATTTTGAAAGCGTTTCAATCACTTCCCAAGAGCCGTCTTTGCTTCCGTCATCTACCATCACTATTTCGTAGCTGAAAGAATGCTCTTTCATCACCCTGTCTATCCATTCCGAAAGTTTAGGAAGAGATTCTTCTTCGTTAAAAAGAGGTACTACCACAGATATGTCGATTGTTTCCATGTCTGTCTTTTTGATTTTAATTTAGCGATTTCTTTTTGCGTTTCTTTTCTTTTGGAGGCACAACCACGGCACGCTCATTTCTCAAAAAGATTGCCACAACCATTGCCCACATTATTGCCATTACGCTGTTGAGAATGATTGCCGAGCCTGCAATATAGGAAGGTTTCACCATGTTTTGAAGCTCTTCGGGGCTGAACTCTCCGTTTACGTTTGCTCTCTGTTGTATTTCCAAGCACCTTGTTTGCATTTCGGGGTCTATATACAGCACATAGAGGTACAATACCATACCATATATTACAGAACCGACGACCGCACTTCCCAATGCCACGGTATAGGCTTCCTTAAAGTTAATCCGCCGCTCGGGAAGCTGCCTTTTGTACAGATAAACAAAGACAAAGAGCAACACAAGCTGCAAAATGTTCTCCACATAGCTCATAGGCTGCGACACAGGCAGCACCAAAAGCAGGCGAAATATCAACACGAAAGAAAAAATCAAGCCCACATATACTCCGTATCGAAGTATGGCTTTCTTGTAGTTGCCGTGCATTTGCGACGAATAGCGTCTGATAAGTCTCATAGGGGTTTATTTTGTTGGTTGTTGGTCGTTTTGATTATCGGGGTTCTCATCTTTTGGCGATTGTTCTTCACTCGGGCGTGAGTTTGTGTCCTCTTGTCGGTTAAAGTTCTCAAATCGGGGAGTGTTGTTGCGAGAAAACACAAGGCTGATGAGAAGTGCATAGAAGAAGTTGCCCACAAAGTCGAAGAAGAAGTTGGAAAAGACAAACGAAATCTGAATAATGGTATAAAACCTTTCCTCTTCCAAGAAGGAAGTGTCCATGTCGTTGCTTTCGAGCAGCGTTGCAACCTGATTTATCTGTTCTTGCAACATCGAAGGGTCAAGTTTTGCCACAAGCACAAAAGCAAAAAGGGTAAAAAATGCCGACATCAAAAGCGACATGAGGCTGAGCAATCCCAAGCCTCTGCCAAACGACAGATAGCCCCCGCCGACTGTCTGACGAAACTTGGTGTATGCAAATATCATTGCGAAGACCACAATGAGCGAATAGAGCAGTGTTTGAAAGAACGTTCCCGAAAAGTGAATCCAAACGCTCAGTACCTGATACAAAAATATCACACTTCCGAAAATGGAACCCCAATAACACGCAAATTTTGCCAAACTTGTTTTATTCTCCATAGATTTTGTCTCTTGATAAATGGTGTTTCAAGGCAAATAACCTCAATTTCACTCGATTTATTACGCCCGTCTGCCACAACTTTTCGGCAAACACTTTGCAAAGTTACGATAATTGTATCGAAAACAAAGCAATCTGTCGCACGAAAATAAGGCATAAGAAGCTGTTTATTGTCTTTTTTGCACTACTATCGGCATATTCTATTCGCAAATACGTGACAGTCAGCAACCCCACACTTCCTATCGTCTGATATTCTTACAGAGTTCCGCTCTCGTGGTGAAACGATACAAGTAAATCCGATTTAAAAGTGCCGAGACAAAACATTCGGGATACTAATCTTAGGTTGATTATTCATCAGATGACTTGAACCTGACGAATGACTTTGATTGGTTTCTTTGAGAATTTCGGCGTTTTTAAGATATTTATCTTTGAGAATTTCGGCATTATTCAGTAACAAATCTTTGAGAATTTCGGCATTATTTATTCTTTTTCCTTTGGTGATAGGGATTTTATATCTACCTTTGCACCGAATAAAATTAGAAAAACGATGGCAGAAAGAATATTTAGGCGAAAGATCTATGAGCAAATGCTGAGTTGGAAACAAAATCAGCACGGAACAACCGCACTTCTTATCAGAGGTGCAAGACGTGTCGGCAAATCCACTGTTGCCGAAGAATTTGCCCGCCATGAATATGAGAGCTACATATTGGTTGATTTCTCAACTGCACCACAAGCAATACACCGTTTGTTTGAAGATGTTTCCAATTTGGACTACATTTTCACCCAACTGCAACTTAACTATCAAAAAAGCCTGAAACCACGCAAGTCTGTCATCATCTTTGATGAGATACAAAAGCAGCCGTTAGCCCGACAAGCCATTAAAACACTTGTGGCAGACGGACGCTACGATTATATTGAGACAGGTTCTCTGTTGAGCATCAAACGTAAATGGAAATCTGCAGGCAAGAATAGCCGACAAAACAACATTCTCATTCCAAGCGAGGAGACACGCCTTGATATGTATCCTATGGACTATGAGGAGTTTCGTTGGGCATTGGGAGATGAGCATACTATCCCCCTTTTGCGTACAATGTTCTACAATTTGAGTCCGCTGAGTGATGATACAAATCGTCGTATGATGCGTGATTTCCGTCTGTATGTTTTGGTTGGAGGAATGCCACAGGCTGTCAATGACTACCTTGACACACACGACATGAGCATTGTTGACCAACGCAAGCGTAGCATTCTTGACCTATACGATGAAGATTTCTACGACTTGGACTCATCAGGTCAAACCTCAGACCTATTTCATGCCATTCCCGCTCAATTAAACAGTAACGCATCTCGCTATCAAGTGAGTAGTGTGATTGAGGGAGGAAAATTAGATCGTTTGAGAGAGCAGATAAACATTCTCAAAGACTCCATGACGGTCAATATAGCTTATCATGCTAACGATCCAAGTGCAGGACTTGCATCACACATCAACCGCGATCAGTTCAAATTGTTTTGTGCAGATACAGGATTGTTTGTTACTCTTGCCTTCTGGGACGACAAATTTACAGATAATGTCATCTATCAAAAGCTGTTGAGCGACAAATTGAATGCTGATGTGGGCTATGTCTATGAGAACGTGGTTTCTCAGATTCTGACAGCCACAGGAAACAAGTTGTATTACCACACGTGGCCGACCCCATCGGGCAAACATAACTATGAAATAGACTTCCTGTTGTCTCGTAATGCAAAAATCTGTCCGATAGAAGTTAAGTCATCGAGATCCAATCTTCATGTTTCTATCGATGAGTTTCAGAAAAAGTTCTCTGCCCGCATACTTAAACGATACCTCCTTCACTCGAAAGATATTCGTAAAGAGCAAGACTTGATATTACTGCCGATGTATATGTCATTGTTTCTTTAGGTGCAAATCAGCCTACACGATTATTTAGTATTGAGTATATAACATATTTGTTATCGGAGAACATAAAGTTCGTGGCATATACCGAACTTTGCACGAAAATAGGGCATAAGAAGCTGTTTATTGTCTTTTTTGCACGTAACAAAACGCCGTTTTGTGTGAGCAAAACGGCGTTTCAATGAAATAAAACGGCGTTTTACCAAGACCAAAACGCCGTTTTACTTTGCAAAAAATTTTTCTTCTCGAAAAAACTCTCCATTTGGTCCTACTATATGAGTAATTGATAACCAAGATTATACCTTTCTTAGCAAAAAGTGTGCCAAAACATTGTAATAAAAAGTGTTTTTATCGTCAGTCAAACTTTATTGCAAAAAAATTTGGCAGTATTGGAGAACTTTCATACCTTTGGACCGTCAAATATTATTTTATAAACACAAAAAACCAAAAGGCATGAGAAAATTTCTATCTTTGATTGTGATGGCGATAGCCTTCGCAATTCAGTTGCCGGCACAGACCACTGTGACGGTAGGAAATGAAAATTCGATGGACTCGGATTATGGTCCTATTCACTCCAATTGGGAAAAGAGTTTCTCGGAGGTGATTTACCTTGCGAGCGAACTGCAACCCGGAGTGATTACATCTATCTCCTATCAGTATGCGGAATCAAGTCCGCTAAACGACCCTTCACCTATAATTTATATGGCTGAGGTTAGTCGTTCGAGCTTTGCCTCACCTACCGACTATGAGACGAATAATCTTACCCAAGTTTATTCGGGAGCAGCCGTAACTTACAACCAAGGCTGGGTTACGATTACTCTTACTACACCTTTCACCTACACAGGTTCGGGAAACCTTCTTGTGGGCTATTTGAGCAACAGAACAGGTTACACCTATGGACTTTACTTTACTCAAACTGGAACATCAGACTACATGATGGTGATGAATTACAGAGACGGAACTGACATCTCTGCATCTAATCCGGGCGATGGAAACAACGACCGTTATATGAAAAGACCTAACACAAGGTTTACCTTTGATCCTATGCCGGAAGGCTTTTGCTATCCTGCATCGGGAGCTATTGCACAAGACGTTCTTGCAGACCAAGCAACCATTGTATGGAGCAGAACCGATCCTTCAACTGCCGCTTTCGGCTTGGACTACAAACTATCAAGCGAAGAAGAGTGGACAACTGCAAGCACTTCTATCACCGATACTTTCTACACTTTGACAGCTCTTACGTCTTTGAGCAATTATGACTTCAGAGTTTATGCTATTTGTTCGGAAGAAAACAGCGGTTATTCGTCAGGCACTTTCCTTACACCTCCTACCGAAAACGATTGTCTGCCTATACCTTCGACAGAGACGTTTGACGATTCTGAGAACATGACAACATGGATTACCATGTCAAACTCTCCTAACAACTGGTACATAGGTACAGCCGAGAACAGCTCGACAGACGAGGAAGGTACCCCACTTCCGGGAGGAAGTCTCTACATCAGTAGCGACAATGGTACAAGTGCAGCCTATAACAACGGTGCCACAACAAATGCTTACGCATACGCTTACCTTTCTTTGCAAGAAGGCACAAACTATGGCGTGCAATTCGATTGGAAAGGCGGCAATGACATTTCAGGAACTACAATCTACGACTACGTAAAAGTGTATTTGGTTCCTGCAGATTACGATTTTCCTTCAAACACCTCTCCTGAAGATATGTACGCATTGAGCGACAGACTTGGAGGCACAACCGATTGGGCTAAGAAAGGAGTTATAATTTCCGATGTTGAAACAGGTTTTTACAAACTCGTTTTCTTCTGGTTTAATGACAGCATGGACGGTTCGGCAGCAGGTTGTGTGGATAACGTTTCTTTGTTTGAGATTTCTTGCGAGCCTGTCAGCACAATCAGCGTTGATTGGACCAACGAAGGAGAAAGCGTAAGTGCAGACGTAAACGTAGTTAGCGAAAACGACGATGTAACTTACATATTGGAATATAGAGCAGCTGCAGATGCACAATGGACAGAGCTTACAGGCGACAGTCCTTTCAGCATTTCAGATTTGTTGCACGGAACTCAATACATTTTCAGAGCAACTCCTGTTTGCTCGGGCAGCGACTATTCTATTATTTCTGACCCTGTAGCACTTTATTCTCCATGTACTGACGCAACAATACCTTACTATCAAGGCTTTGAAGATGCATTTATCGAGGCAGAAGGAGTAACTTCAAATGCAGTACACCCTTTGTGTTGGTTTAATATCAACGGAGGAGCAACAGGATACTATTTCTCAGCTCGCGACACTTATGATCCTCACTCGGGAACAGGTGCTTTGAGATATTCGGGAATTTACAGCACTTCAACAACATCAGTTATCAGCGATTGGATGATAGGTCCTGTGTTCAACCTCACCGGAAACGAACAAATATCTTACAAGATAAGGGTGGCAAGTGATTATTATTCTGAGGCTCCAAAACCTATTATTGATGTGATGGTGTGTGATGTGAGCGAATCAGACGTTACCGCAATGGCAGACACATCTCGTTTCACACTTGTAAG